>ERZ857480.104640-NODE-162367-length-58704-cov-11.9889_pt1 | contig 58704 bp, 57 predicted proteins | sample MGYA00519767_ERZ857480 | MGnify/ENA primary metagenome ERZ857480 (study PRJEB31778, sample SAMEA3449210) | human gut metagenome | biome: human gut; feature: human-associated habitat; material: faeces | place: United Kingdom | collected 2010/2012 ...
CTGCACGAATGGCGGCTTTCTTGGCTTCGATTTCTGCCTTTTTCCGCTCCTTGATTTTATCCTCGTATCGCTTCTGCGCTCCGCTGGCTTTCCGCTTCAAGTAGTTCTGATGAAGCCTGTCCTTGCGTTCCTCACGCTTGCGGATTTCCTCTAATTCCTCCGGGGTAAGCTCCGCTTCTCCAAACGCCGGTGGAACGAATCGCCCGACAAAATTGAAGTAAATATCGACCTCCTGTGTGGTCTGTATACTGCCTTTGCGGTCACGCTCATGCACAAGGATTTTCTCGATAAACTCGTTGAGCATGGCAATGGTCAAAAGCAAGCCTGTGAGGGGAGCCGCTTCGCCCCAGCCGTACACATCTTTGAAAGTCTTGTTTTTGTTCACGCCCTCGCCGTGCCGGGCAAGGTAAGCGGACGGAATGAGGACTTTTAGAGCATACAACACCAGTAACAAATCTCTATTTTTTAATCGGGTGCCGGATGACCGTTCTTAGTTTCTCCGGGGCGGTACGTCTGGCGTCACTCAGATAGATCTCATGGTGCATGCGCTTCTGGGTAATATCCAAAGCATAGCCTTGAGATTCCATAAATGCATGCATTTGTGCAACAGTAGCAGGTTCATCGTCATAAGGACCGACATGCATGCACTGCACGCAAAGCCCCTCGTCATACGTCAAAAATTCAACTTTTGAAAAGTCCGTTTTTTTCTTTGCGGTCGCTTCTTCGATTGCCCACGCAAAATCTTTTTCTGTCACAAAGTCCGGCAGGCGAATGACCGAGATCCACTGAAAATTCTCTTTATGCGCGTAGTCAATGCCACTGACATTATTCTGCCACCAAAACCCCTCCAGCGGCGGCACTACATAGTCGAAATAGCCCTCGATCTGGTGGTCTCCTTTTTTACTCATCTTGATCGTAAAAGCAATGGCATATAAAAGACCGATAGCCAGCTTGTATTCCCCATCTTCGACATTAGGGTCTCCCTGCCCTCTGACTGCGATATAGTTCATGCTCGGAACGGTTACAAGTTCCGGTTTCTGTTTTGGCATATAAAATTCTTTATATTCTTTTTTGTAATCAAAAGCCATATGTATGATCCTTTCAAAATCTTGATATCGTTAGTCTGTTTGTGATATGATAATGCCAAGAGGAACCGTTGAAAACGGTCAGCCACAAGTAGATTACACAGATAACCGTCCAAGGTTCGAAGCGAGGGCGGTTATTTGTTTCCCGCTTTCACTTGCCTCTTGACATTGTAACCCGAGGATATCAGGTTACAGATGCGGGAACAAATGTTCTCGCGTCTTTTTTATTTTATCTCTGTTTCTATATCTTGTCAAATATTTTATCAATACTTTCTAATTTCGGGCAGGATAACAGATACGGTACGCTCCTAGACGGCAAGCAGCTGCGAGAGCATTTCCGGACTGCGTTCGGATAATTCCAGGATCTGCATTGTTTTTCTACCTATTATCTCCCAACTTATTTACATAAATATTTTCCGGTAATGCTATTTTTATTTGCAGCCACTTGCTCCGGCGTACCTGTTGCGACGATGATTCCGCCGGCTTCCCCGCCGCCGGGTCCCATATCGATGATATAATCCGCGCTGCGAATGACATCCAAATCATGTTCGATCACAATGACGGTAGCGCCGCTTTCGATTAAGGTTTGAAAAACCTTCAGCAAGGTTCGAACGTCCAGCGGATGCAGACCAATCGTCGGTTCGTCGAAGATAAACACCGTATCACTCTGCCCTTTTCCCATCTCGCCGGCCAGTTTCAGACGCTGTGCTTCCCCGCCGGAAAGGCTCGGGGTTTCCTCGCCAAGCGTCAGATAACCCAGCCCCAGATTTTCCAGTACGGTCAGCCGCTGGCGCACGCTTTTCATGTCATGGCAGGCTTGCAGCGCGGTTTGCACATCCATGGCCATCAACTGCGGCAGTGAAACTTCTTTCCCGTTCGGATCGGTAAATTTTACAAGCTCCGCCTCTTTACTATAACGGGAGCCATTACATTCCGGACATGGCACATCCACATCCGGCAGAAATTGAATATCCAGGCTGATCTGACCGGTTCCGTCACATACCAGACACCGCAGACGCCCGGTGTTGTAGGAAAAATCTCCTGCCTTGTACCCATATTTTTTCGCGTCTTCACTCTTCGCGAAACGCTTTCGCAGTTCGTCGTGCACATTCGCATAGGTCGCGACCGTCGAACGCACGTTGATGCCGATCGGTGTGGCGTCAATCAGTTTCACATGAGAGATGCCCTCTGCCTCCAGGGTTTTGACATGTGCGGGAAGCGAAGTTGCTTTCGCGAAAGCCTGCAGCGCCGGAATCAGACTTTCCAGCACCATGGTTGTCTTGCCGGAACCGGAAACACCGGTCACAACCGTAAGTCGTCCTTTCGGAATTTTAACATCCAGCGGTTTGACCGTATGGATCGTGTCGGTGGTCATATGGATTTGCCCGAGGGAAAACAGTTCTGTCTCCGAAATGCGGGGTCGCAGGGCTGCATTGGCCTCTCCGGACAGAAACGGTCCAATCATAGAATTTGGATTTTGTATAAGCTGCGGGATCGTTCCCTCCGCGATGACATGACCGCCTCCGGCACCGGCCACAGGTCCCATTTCAATGATCCAGTCGGATTCACAAAGAATCTGCGTATCGTGATCAACCAGCACCACAGAGTTGCCATCAGCAATCAGATCATGCATCACAGCATTCAGACCACCGATGTTGGATGGGTGCAGACCGATAGATGGCTCATCCAGTACGTATAACACACCTGTCGTACGGTTTCTGACCGCTCGTGCCAGCTGCATCCGCTGCCGTTCTCCTGTGGAAAGGGTTGCCGCCGCGCGGTCAAGGGTCAGGTAGCCTAGCCCTAAATCCATCAGCCGTTTTGCTGTGTCCTGAAAGGATTCACAGATGCTTTCTGCCATCGGCCGCATTTCCTGCGGCAAAGATCCCGGCACCTCGGCAACCCAAGTGACCAGTTCCGCAAGTGTCATACGGCAAACTTCATCCAAATGCTGACCACGCAGCATCGGTGCTCTGGCTGCCTCCGAAAGTCTCGAGCCGCCGCAATCCGGACAGATCTCTTCTTTGAGAAACTTTTCGACCCGCTGCATACCCTTTTCATCCTTCACCTTGGAGAGCGCGTTTTGCACTGTATAGACAGCGTTGAAATAGGTAAAATCCATTTCTCCGGCTGCACCGCTGGTCTGATTTTGATAAACGATGTGTTTCTTGACCGCAGGCCCGTTGAATACGATATCCCGCTCTTTTTCTGTCAGCTGGCAAAACGGCACATCGGTTCGCACGCCCATTTCTCTTGCGATATCTTTCATCAAAGACCACATTAAAGTCTGCCATGGCCGCACCGCACCTTCATCGATGGAAAGAGATTCGTCAGGTACCAGACTTGCGCGGTCAACTGTACGAATGATGCCGGTACCGCCGCAGGTCGGACAAGCGCCTTGACTGTTAAAAGCCAGCATTTCAGCGCCGGGCGGCTGCACACGTTCACCGCACACCGGACAGATTATCTCCTGTTCGGCTGCAGCCTTCAGCGACGGCGGTACATAATGCCCATTTGGGCAGCGATGACTAGCCAGTCTGGAAAACATCAGCCGCAGGCTGTTCAAAAGCTCCGTTCCGGTTCCGAACGTGCTGCGGATGCCCGGCACTGCCGGTCTCTGATGCAGCGCAAGCGCGGCAGGTGCATACAAGACTTTGTCCACCTGCGCCCGCGCGGCCCCGGTCATTCTGCGCCTTGTGTAAGTCGATAACGACTCCAAATAGCGACGGGAACCCTCCGCATACAGCACACCCAGCGCCAGAGAAGATTTTCCCGAGCCGGATACGCCTGCAATCCCCACAATTTGGTTCAAAGGCACGTTGACGTCTATATTTTTTAAGTTGTGTACGCGGGCACCCCGCACCTCGATTTGCTTCATTGGTTTGTTCTCCCTCGTTTGGTCAAGTAGAAATTTTTAATTCTTAATAGACCGCCCAGGCTTTCAGTGCCTCGAGGCTTGGATTCTCATTCATAACTTTGGCATCGACAATCTCAGCCTCGCTTCCTAGAAATGGCTGCAGTTTCTCGGCGGTCTTCCCCATATCGCTGCCGCCGGATGTGGCGAACAACACGACTTTTTTATGAGAAAAATCATATTGCTTTATGAACGTGTTTACCACGTTCGGCGCAGCCCAGTACCAGATCGGAAATCCCAGATACACGGTGTCATATTCGTCCATATTCTCAACGATCCCGCTGACCGGCACATCCTTCTTGCCGATTTTTTCTTTATTACATCTGGCAAGCGGATTCTTCCAGTTTTGATCTGCTTCCGAATAAGGTTCTACCGGTTTGATCTCAAACAAGTCTGCATCGATCGCCTCAGCCAGCTTCTTTGCGAGTTTGGCGGTCACGCCGCTTGCGGAAAAGTACGCGACTAATTTTTTACTCATGATTCTTCCCTCCATTTTTCATGCATGCTGTATTATAAATATGTTACCACGTCTTTCGTTTTACGTTTCGGAACGACATAATCCCGATTTTCGTCAAGGAAATACTGTGTGTTGTCCCCTTCTGCATCGATGATCCTGCTAGTATGGGACGGATATCCGAACGCCACGACGGTATGGAGTTTCTGCTTTTCGCCGAGGCCAAAGAGTTCCCCAAGTTTCTGCTTATTGCAGGCCCCGATGATACAGCTTCCTATCCCGTGATTCCAGGCGGCAAGTGTCAGATTGCTGATTGCAAGTCCTGCGTCCGTGTCTGTATAAGCACTCGCAAGATCCATGTTCTCCACGATGCCGACGAAAAGCACCGGTTCTTCTCCGGCTTTTGGTTGTCCTTGTTCCGGCGGCAAAGAACCTGCCCATTTCGTATAGCTGAAGACTTCTTTTACCTTTTGCGGTGTTTTTACAACCACATACTGCAGCGGCTGTTTATTCATGGCACTGGACGCATATCGTGCTGCAGTCAGCATTTCATCGATGCATGCATCTGTAATCGGTTCCTGTTTGAAACGGCGATACGTACGCCGTGTTTTTAATAATTCGATCAGTTCCATTTTCTTTCCCCTTATATTTTTCTATTTTCTTCCAATATAGCGATTCACTTTTTTCTTGTACGCCAGATATTCCTGTCCAAACGTCTCCAGCAGGAAATCTTCTTCCACATTCACAATCTGCAGATGAAACATGAGCATCGCAAAAACCGAAGCTATCAAAAGCCATGGATTGAAGAACATCAGCAAAATGCCGATATATACCAGGTCAAAGCCTAAAAATGCCGGGTTGCGGCTGATCTGATAGATCCCATCCGTGACCAGCTCCGTCTTATCCGTCTTGGATACCCCGGCCCGCCAACTGTCCCGCATCGTCACCACCGATGTCACGAACACAGCTGCTCCCAATGCACCGATGACGGCACCGCAGATTCTGAACGGGGCCCAAAAACAAGTTGTGTTCAACACCTTTCTTTTTCCTGTCGTCTGGGTGGCTTCTCTCATTTTGTCCGCTCAAAGCTGAGGCGATAACTGCCCAGCACCATTTTGTGTAAAAAAGCTGCCCTTTCAGACAGCTTTCGTATAGATCGTATTCAATAAGTCTGTGCCTGTTCTCGTTCTGAAAAAACGATCTCTGCGATATCCATTATTTCTCCTGAATTTCCTTTCCGGTCATATGCTCGATGGTGATCTCTATCATCTGCACCGCCCGAAAATCCAACTCGATCTCCTCGTCAGCCTCCGCTTCATTCGGATAGTACTTCATGGCGAAGGTCTTGAGGACTGCACGCTTTTTCTCAGGATCCGCAACCGGCTGCGCCTTGCCGAAAACGACTGCGCTCTTCACATACGGTGCCCAGTCAAGATCCTTGATCTCCGGCTCGCCGTAAACCGTAAAGCAGATCTTTGGGTTGCGCTTCATGGCGTCCACCTTATGGCCGGCCAACGACGAGTGAAAATAGATCTTCCCGGCGGCTGCATCATAGTAGTAATTAATCGGAACTGCGTAAGGATAATCGTCATCTCCTGCCACCGCAAGCACTCCGCGCTTGGATTCCTGCAAAAGTCTGATCGTTTCTTCGTTTGGAATGGCCTTCTTCTCGGCACGACGCATTTTTCTGAACATAATGTACTCCTCCTGTAAGTGTGACCTGCAGTCGCTGTGCGGACGCAGAGCTTCGCTGCTGTCATTATAATAAAAATATTATATCACGCTTCGGACGGAATGGAAACGAATTTTTAGCGAATTTCCCGAGAAAACGGTGCCTTCGCGCGCTTCATTTCATCACATGCTGCAGGAAATCCGTACAGCCTTCTGCAATATCCTCGTAGGTCACGTCAAAATTGCCCGTATACCATGGGTCTGCGATATCCCTGGGCCGTCTCGAAAAATCAAGCAGTCCATGCACCTTATTATCCGGATCACTGCCGATGATACGCATCAGATTCCTGCGATTATTAGCGTCCATGATCAACAGATAGTCATAGAATTTATAATCTGCTTTTGTCACTTGCCGCGCGTGGTGATCGCCGCATGGAATCCCCATCTCCGCCAGCTTGCGCCTTGTACCATGATGCACCCCATTGCCGATCTCCTCCCTGCTGGTCGCTGCCGAATCGATCTCAAACAAGTCAGCGATTCCTTCTTCCTTTACCATATCTTCAAACACATACTGCGCCATCGGGCTGCGGCAAATATTGCCGTGGCAAATAAAAAGCACTTTTATCATAAGCTCTACCTTCCTCCATAAGTCTCGAAAACGCTGATATTATAATTAGCTCTTACCAAAGCGTTGCGGAAGCTCGCTTCTTGCTTAATACCCAATCCTAAAATAATCCAAATATGCTTTATACTTATCCTGTGCCGTCAGACAGGTATTGGTCAGATAGCCTTTTTCGTTGTCCCATTCCTTCAATCCACGGTAATAGAACATCTTCAGATTGTCCTCAATGATAAACGGAACGATATTGTATTTCAGGCATTCCTTAAACATGATCAATCTGCCTACACGACCATTTCCGTCCTGGAACGGATGTATCTTTTCGAACTTTGCATGGAAGTCCAGAATATTCTCGAAGGTCTTTTTATCTTTCTCATTGTACTCTATCAACAGACTTTTCATCTTATCTGCGACATCTTCCGGCATTGCGGTCGGCATACCGCCAACTTCATTTGGTCTTTTCTTATAATCACCAACCGCAAACCAATCCAATCGTGAATCACTGGTTCCGGATTTCAAAATCAGATGCAGTTTTTTGATAAACTTCTCGGATAGTATAGATTTCGCATTATCAATAATCATATCAATGCAACAAAAATGGTTGGCTGTTTCAATTACATCATCTACATTCAACGTTTCATTTTCCACGCCAATTGTATTTGTCTCAAAAAAAAATCTTGTCTGGTCGTGAGTCAACCGGCTGCCTTCCATATGATTGGAATTATAAGTTAAATCAATCTGTGTCTTATGATAGATTCCACCGGAATATTTACTTTTCTTTTCTTCCTGCAGAATGGAAAGTAAAGTTTTCGGCTTATTCTCCTTCTGATTTGCTCGTAACGGCTTACTTGCATCTTCCGGTACATTCCAGGTCTTTCCTGTAAGAAACGCCCCTGGAACACGTCCATGAGCACAATAATTACGAACACTTCTCTCCGATATATCCCATTTTTTCGCTGTCTCTGCAACAGAAAGGTATCGCATCTAATATCCTCCGCCTATCTCAATCTTATATTTCAACTCGTTTACAGTTCCTCGGTTTTGTATACATAGTAGCCTTCATAATAATAGCTGTGATCAATGCCCTTCATATAGATTTCCCTATCATTTACATTGTCTGTAAGAGCGTTTTTCAGAAGGAACTTAATTTCTATATCTTTAATCGGGCTGCGCTCCATGGCAAGCAAATAATCTTCCTTATTCACCTTACTCCAATCAACGACATATCCGATTTCTTTTTTCAGCATCAAATCTAACCAAATTCTTGTGCTTCTGCCGTTACCTTCTCTGAATGGATGAGCCACATTCATTTCTACATATTTTTCGACAATTTCATCAAATGTGGACTGCGGCATTTTGTCAATGCTCTGTAAAGCTGCATCCAGATACATCAATGGAGCAAAACGGAAATTTACTTTTGAAATATTCACCTTGCGAATCTCACCGGCAAAATCATATATTTCATCAAAAAGGTATTTATGAATCATGGCAAGGCTTTCATAGGTTCCGGCTTCTAAGCTTTCCAAATATCCATTTTCAAACATTTCAACCGCTTTCTGCTTGCTGATTTTTTCTTCTATTCTTGCTAATTCCGCTGAATCTGTAATTCCCAGTTTGTTTTCAAGCATTACGTTACCTCACATTCACACCAAATAATCTGTTTTAATTCCTATAACAAGTATACCACATCATCGGCAATTTTGATACGCAAAATCGTTTTATTATTTTATTTTTTTGCCGCTTCAGGACAAAGTTTAAGCGGAATGTCTCTAAAAACATTCCGCTTTACAACTATCATTATCTCCTAAGCCTTTACCCCGAGTTTTCATGGAGATACTCGCTGATAGCCTGGTAGAAAATATCTGTTTCCTCCACTTGATTTTCTACATCTGCTTTTGCAATCACATAAAAGTCTTCATAATCACTTTCTATCCGGAGTGAAAATGCACTCTTGATGATGTTCGAAAGCTGCTTATCAAAAATTCCGGTCTTAATATATCGCATTTGAAAATTTGAAATCACTCCGGAATGTTTCTTAAAATCCAGTCCATCAAGCGCCAAAACTGCGCGTGCAGCATGAAAAATCGCATAATAGGAACGATTTGCAGATGTATCCTACATTTTAAGCTCCAATGTACGTTTTGCATCTTCCAAGTACTGCTCGGCTTTTGAAAGTCTATATAAACTTAAATCTATGCACTCTTTACTGTACAACGCGCTTTCCCTCCTTCATGACATTTTGAAAGAACGGAAGCGTGTTTGAAAAGCGTAAAAATGTTTCTTTATCCTGTAGTTTAATGGACAAAAGTACGTCATACTTCAAGTCAAGATCAGAGGAAAGGTCGCTCACTTTTCTGCGATACGTCGCAAGCTGCTCTTTCGGCAAGTCTACCAATGCCATAATGTCTACATCAGATTCCGCATCAAAATCGCCTCTGGCATAGGAACCATACAGCCATACTTCATCCAGCTTTTCTCCAAAAACATGACTGAGTGCCGAATAAGTTTCCTTCATCATATTATTCAAGCCTAAATTGCTCACACTTCTCACCTGCCTCTCTTTAGAATCATTATACAACATCTCCATCAAAACTTCCAGCTATAGAAAATGCTATTTTGAAATAATTTGGGCCCTTTCGGTCATAAGTTGTAAATTAGAAGTAAAAACTGCGCATATTCTATCATCAAACATGGAAACTTTGACATGTGAACTATCATCTATTTCACTCTTACCATCCACGGTAACAGAATTTTTTTAGATAACATGTACTGAACGCTGAAATATATCTCAAGCAAGACTAAAAGGGATAGCATATCGTTCTTCAATATGTTAGAATAGATTTACTTGACTAAAACAAAAAGAGGCTGTTACCAAATGGAAAACTTTATTTTCGCGTTGAATGCGACGATTCCCGTATTTTTGATGATCTTACTTGGTTTTTTCCTGCAAAAAATCCATTTTTTGAATGAACCTTTCAACCAAACCGCCAATGCGTACGTATTTCGCTGCGCACTTCCGGTCAGCCTGTTCCTTTCTATCGCGGAAATGGATTTTTACAGTGATTTTGATCTGACCTTCTGCCTGTTCTGTTTTTTAGGTACGAGCCTTATGTTTATGGGCGTCTGGGCAGCGGCGTGGCTCCTTATGAAAGACAAAGGTCAGGTTGGCGCTTTTTCGCAGGCTTCGGTCCGTTCCAGCGCCGCGGTTTTAGGCATCGCTTTCGCGACAAATATTTACGGCAATACCGGTATGGTGCCGATGATGATCATGTCCGCTGTCCCGTTTTTTAATATCTATTCTGTGCTGATTCTCAGTTTCTCGCCGCAGGTAGGCGAAAATGGTCAGCTGCTCCCCGCCGCGCGCGGTATGGAAGGGGTAAAAAAGGCCTGCGTCAATGTAGCGAAAAATCCGCTGATCCTTGGCATCCTGGCCGGTGTTCCCTTTGCCCTGCTGCAGATTAAGATACCGATGATGCTTGACAGCGCACTGCGTTCCATCGCGGCGACCGCTACCCCGATCGCGTTGCTTGTCGTCGGCGCGTCTTTCTCCGGCAGTGAAGCGCTGAAACGCTTAAAAGGCGCCGCGGTTTCTTCCTTTATCAAGCTGTTTTTCCTTCCGGCTGTGTTCCTTCCGTTGGCAGCGAGCTTCGGGTTTCGTGACAGTCAGATGATCGCCATTCTGATTATGTCCGGATCTCCTACGACCGTTTCCTGCTTTATCATGGCGAAGAACATGAAGGCAGACAGTGTACTTACCTCCAATGCGGTACTGTTGTCTACGCTTTTGTCCGCGGTGTCGATCACCCTTTGGCTGTTTCTCATGCGGGCGCTTTGTTGGATATAGGATAACTCCAACCGCGCAAAAAAATTTTCCTCTTGACAATTCTGCTTTGAAGTAGTAGCATGAATAGCAGTAAAACATAACAATAGAATCGAAAGATGTCTTCAGGGCAGGGTGCAATTCCCGATCGGCGGTAAAGTCCGCGAGCGCAGCCGCGCAGGAACCGGTGAGATTCCGGTACCGACAGTATAGTCTGGATGGAAGAAGGCAAAATCCGAAGAAACAGCTTTTTGCTGTCGTGACTTCGTGATTTTTGTTTGAATTTGAGCTCTGAGCATCCGTGTTCAGAGCTTTTTTTCTTGGGACAAAAGTGCGCATAACGAAATCAGAGATTTCTATGCGCACATGGCGCTCACACATGAGCTCCGCTTCGCAAGGTGCTTTTGTCATTATTCCGGAAATATCGCATAGCGATATTTCCTATATAATAAAAAACGCGTATGATATGACGCTCCACCCTGCTCCGCGGGATGGAACAGTCAGGAGGTAACAGAATGTCTGACGAAAAATATATGGAACTTGCCCTTTCCCTTGCGGAAAGAGGCGCGGGTCGTGTAAGCCCCAATCCGATGGTTGGCGCGGTCATCGTAAAAAACGGAAGGATAATCGGAGAAGGCTGGCACGCGCGCTATGGCGGTCTGCACGCGGAGAGAAACGCGCTGGCTGACTGCGAAAAGCGCGGAGAAAACCCGAAAGGCGCGACCATTTACGTAACACTGGAGCCCTGCTGTCATCATGGCAAAACGCCGCCCTGTACCGATGCGCTCATCGCAGCCGGTATCGCGCGAGTTGTCATAGGTTCTGAGGATCCCAACCCCTTGGTTGCAGGCAAAGGAATCCGGCAGCTGCGTGAGGCTGGCATCGAGGTCAGCAGCGGCGTGCTAAAAGAGGCGTGCGACCGGCTGAATCGCGTATTCTTCCACTATATCACCCACCATACGCCCTATGTGGTAATGAAATACGCCATGAGCATGGATGGTAAAATCGCCGCCTATACCGGAAATTCGCAATGGATTACCGGCGAAGCCGCACGGCAAAACGTGCATCGCGATCGCAATCGCTATACCGCTATCATGGCAGGTATCGGAACGGTCCTTGCCGATGATCCGCTCCTCACCTGCCGGATTCCTGAAGGCAAAAACCCGACGCGCATCATCGCGGATACCCATTTACAGATTCCCCTCGACGCGCAGATCGTAAAGACCGCGAAAGAAGTTCCGACAATCCTCGCTGTCGGCATGCGCGATACTTCAGCGCCGGACTCGCAAGCAGAGACCGATTCCAAAGCAGCCGCGCTTCAGGAAGCGGGCTGTCAGATTCTTTTCGTACCGACGGGCGAGGACGGTCATCTTCACCTGCCGTCGCTGATGGAAAAGCTGGGAAGTATGGGCATCGACAGTATCCTCCTCGAGGGCGGCAGCCGTCTCAACTGGTCTGCCCTCTCCGCGGGACAGGTGCATCTGCTTCAAGCCTACCTCGCGCCAAAGCTTTTGGGCGGCGACACCGCACGTGGCCCGATTGGCGGCATCGGTTATCCGAATCCGGAAGTCTGTGTCCGCTTAAGCGCGCCGACCATCCGAAGATTCGGCGAGGATATCTTACTGGAAAGCGAGGTGATTTCCCCATGTTTACCGGAATCATAGAAGAAATCGGTCAGATACAGGCTGTAAAACACGGTGCTGCCAGCTCGCGTCTCACCATACAGGCCGCGAAGATTTTATCCGATGTGCAGGACGGAGACAGCATTGCCGTCAATGGCGTCTGCCTCACCGTCACCTCTCATGGCAGCGGCTACTTTACGGCAGACGTCATGCATGAAAGCCTGCGCCGCTCCGCTCTCGGAAACCTCAGCCAGGGAAGCCGCGTGAATCTGGAACGCGCGATGGCGGCGAACGGACGCTTCGGCGGTCATATCGTGTCCGGACACATCGACGGCATCGGTACCGTGCGCGAGATCCGCGAAGATGATATCGCCGTCTGGTATACCATTTCCGCGTCGCCTGCCCTGCTGCGGTATATCATCGAAAAAGGCTCCATCACCATAGACGGCATCAGCCTGACGGTCGCGAAGGTCACAGCGCAGGATTTCAGCGTTTCCATCATTCCGCACACTGCCGCGCAAACGACACTTTCGCTGCGCAAGGTCGGCGATATCGTAAATTTAGAAAACGATGTGATCGGCAAATACGTCGAAAAGCTGCTGCGCCCTGCCGAAGCACCGACAAAGCCTGAGACAAAAGACAGTTCCATCACCATGGATTTTCTTAAAAAATATGGATTTTAGAAAGGAAGAATCAATATGGATAACTTCAAATTCAGCACCATCGAAGAGGCATTAGAAGATCTTCGCCTGGGTAAAATCATTCTCTGCACCGATGATCCGGATCGAGAAAACGAGGGAGACTTCATCTGTGCCGCGGAATACGCGACCACCGAAAACGTCAATTTTATGGCGGTACATGGCAAAGGGCTCATCTGTATGCCGATGAGCAGCTATTACTGCCAAAAATTGCAGCTGCCGCAGATGGTGGATTACAATACGGATAACCACTGCACCGCTTTCACCGTTTCCATCGACCACGTGGACACGACCACCGGAATCTCTGCGCAGGAGCGCGGCTATACAGCAAGAATGTGCGTGGATGAAAACGCCAAAGCCGATGATTTTCGCCGTCCCGGGCATATGTTCCCTCTTTTGGCGAAGCCAAACGGCGTTTTGGAAAGAAACGGTCATACAGAGGCCACTGTGGATCTGATGCGGCTGGCAGGTCTGAAGGAATGCGGACTTTGCTGTGAAATCATGCGGGAAGACGGCACCATGATGCGCACGCCGGAGCTGAAAGAACTGGCGCGAAAATATGATATCAAATTTATTTCCATCAAAGCGCTGCAGGATTACCGCAAAAAACATGAAAAACTGGTGGACTTGGTCGCAAAAACGAAAATGCCGACCCAATACGGAGATTTCACCGCTTACGGCTATGTCAACAAGTTGAACGGCGAGCATCATGTCGCGCTGGTCAAGGGTGACATCGGCGACGGCAAAGATCTGCTCTGTCGTGTTCATTCGGAATGTCTGACCGGTGACGCGTTCGGTTCCCAGCGCTGCGACTGCGGGCAGCAATTTGCCGCGGCAATGCGGCAGATCAACGCAGAGGGTCGAGGTATTCTGCTCTATATGCGCCAGGAGGGCCGCGGGATCGGTCTCATCAACAAGCTGCGCGCGTACGAGCTGCAGGATCGCGGCATGGATACTCTGGAAGCGAATCTGGCGCTCGGCTTTGCGGCAGATCTGCGCGAATACTTCATCGGCGCACAGATTTTGCAGGATCTTGGCGCAAAAACACTTCGTCTTCTGACGAATAATCCGGACAAGGTCTACCAGCTTGCGGACTACGGTATGGACATCATCGAGCGAGTGCCGATCCAGATCGCGGCTAATGCCCATGACCTCTTCTATCTGAAGACCAAACAGGAAAAAATGGGGCATCTGTTAAAATACTAGCTTGCGGCAAAGCTCTACCCGTTCTAAAAAAGAAATCAGAAGGAAAACAAAACAAACCAAACATTACGCGATACGCGAAAATCAAGAAAGGAAACGATTATGAACATTTACGAAGGAAAATTGGTATCACAGAACACCAAAGTCGGCATTGTAGCCGCACGTTTTAACGAGTTTATCACTTCCAAGCTCCTGTCCGGAGCCATCGATACCCTGCAGCGCCATGATGTAAAGCCGGAGGATACCGACGTAGCCTGGGTTCCGGGTGCTTTTGAAATTCCTCTCATCGCCTCCAAGATGGCACAGACGGGTAAATATGACGCCCTGATTTGTCTCGGCGCGGTCATCCGCGGGAACACTTCTCACTACGACTATGTTTGCAGCGAGGTTTCCAAGGGTATCGCGCAGGTATCTTTAAACCAGAATCTTCCGGTTATGTTCGGCGTGCTGACCACCGAAAACATCGAGCAGGCCATCGAACGCGCCGGAACCAAGGCAGGAAACAAGGGCAGCGAATGCGCGGAAAGCGCGATTGAAATGATCAACCTGATCCGCAGCATCGAAGCATAGCATGTGCGCATGCCATGCCAGACGCGCACTCCGCAATCAAAGGACAGAAGTCCGCGTGACGCAATCTCAGTTTAGAGCCTGAGGTTGACGCGGACTTCTGTCCTTTATATAAATATGAAAGGTTTCCTGGTAAATTAACGCACAAACGCCAGTGACAATGCCGGAACATAGGTTATAATCAGCAAGGCGATGACACCTGTGATGAAATACGGAATGATATATTTGAACATAGATTCCATCTTAATCTTCGCGACAGCGGCGCCAACGAACAAGTTGCAGCCATACGGCGGCGAACATAAGCCTAACGCGAGATTTACAGCCATGATAACACCGAAGTGAACCGGATTGATATGCATGGCTTCTACGGTAGGCAGCAGCATCGGCGCCATGACAATAATCGCCGGTACTGTATCCAGGAAACATCCGATCAAGAGCAGCACCAGATTGATGAACATTAGGACGACGTACGGACTGTCGGATACACTTGTCAAGAAGGTTGTGATCATCTGCGGAACTTTTTCAAAAGTCATGAAGGTGGAGAATACAGTAGAATACCCTAATAAGAACGAGGTTACCCCATTCAGAACAGACGTGTCGAGAAAGACATTGTACAATCCCTTCAAATTCATGTCTTTTCATCAAAAGCGGCAAGATAATTTCCCGTCACCATTTGACACCGTATTCAATTAGGATTGCCCGCTCTGTCCTTATGCTGCTTTTCTGCACCTCTCGGTCAGCTGCTTCTTTACTGCGAATTTCCAATAAAAAGTGGGCTCTAAGCATACCTGTGCTGTGATTCAGTTTTTCATGGCGGCTGCTTTAGGCGCAGCATGTTTTTATCGTTTCGATCAGTCTCACATCCGCCGGCAGCCAATCCACAGAATCTAAGCTTTCCATGGTCAGCCACTTTGCGGCTTCATGTTCCTTGAGGATCAAATCACCCGAAACAATTTCTGCCCAGAAGCAATCCATCGACAGATGGAAGGTTGGATAATCATATTCGATAATCTCAAGCAATTCTCCCACCTTGATTTCCGTATCTAATTCTTCCATAATCTCACGTTTTAACGCTTCCTGCGGTGTTTCGCCATCTTCAATCTTGCCGCCAGGGAATTCCCAACCACCCTTAAATTCTCCATAACCTCTTTGCGTCGCAAAAATCATAGGCACTCCTGCTTCATTTACCGCTTTTATGACTGCGGCGACCACACGTATCGTCTTCATTTTTCACCTCTATGCATTGACAATGTATTCATAAATATCTTCACGTACCGGAACATCCAGCAGCCACTCGATTTCGACCGCTTTTTTGTCCGTTTTGGGCATTATAAATTCCCTGCATTTTCCGCTCGCGCGCATATTCCCCAAGTAATAGAACTCTTTCGAAATACTATCGAACACCGGAAAAGTTTTTGTCTTTTTATCAAACTTATAGCCGCCAATGTTCAGTGGCACTTCGTTTCTTTCCCAATTCAAGAGCCTGCAAACATCCTCATAAGTATACTTTTGATACAAAACAAAGTTCGTATTCCGATAAGTGTTCGAAAAATCTCTTTCGTAGCGGCTGATTCCAAATTCCACAAGCTCCTTTAAAATATCGCGAAACTCCGCGTTTTCCAGCATCTTCACAAACGACTTTGCGGTCCGATAATCTTGCTCGTTTGCCTTGTCCTTTTCCAAGAAAACACACTCTGCGTAAGTGCCTCTGTTTCCGCCGGACGGAAATTTGTTTGTCATGACGTTTACGATATTTTCCATTTGATTTTGATTCATGTGAATACCATAGTCATGGTCAAGATCTGTCTGCAGCCCATGAAACAACGCAACGCCTTGTGTATAGGTCAGCATTCGTTTCAAAAGCCGCAGCTCGTGAATCCGTTTTCCGTTCGCAAGCTTTTTGGAAACGAATTCGATGACCTTTTCTTCATCTTCTCCAACGCGGATTCTATATTCCGGCTCGTATTTTACAAGAAATTTATAATAGCTTTATAATAGCTTCCCAAATTACTATTATCAAAAATTCGCAGAACATCCATTTTATGCAGCATCCTTTATCCTAAAATTTGCATTCATCTTACCATCCTCCTACTGTGTTTTCTTCGATAAACAAATCGCGCAATCAGGATCGGCACCAGACAGATGATCGCGTAGATTCCGCATAAAAGCGCTCCCAGCATACGAAAATCCATAAAGCCGCCTGCCGGTGACAGCGCACATGCCGCAGCTCCGATCAGTGCCGCAAGCGGCGCTAAAAAAGGGATCGCGCGGATCCATGGATTCTTCGCTTTTTTGCAGAGGACATACTGTAAAAAAAATAAAACCAATATGGTCAGCAGCATGACCGCCTGTATGGTATAGTCTTTTCCGTTCAGTTCCATCGTCCCATCCTTTCTTTTTTCCGCGCAGCGATGTTTTCTTCATTATATTGAACATTCGTTTTCTTGTCAACGAGCTTGCGAAAATAGTCTTGCTGCATAAGACTTGATCCAAATCATAATTTGAGCCAAAAAAAAGCATCACGAGGGGAAAAAACGCGTCCGGACGTGTGACCACGGATTTCGTAAGCGATGTTATGGTCAAAGATTTCATAGATGTTTCTGCCTTCGATATTGTCATCACGTTTATCCGGTGTTGCCGTCATCCCAAGTGTAAACGAGGGCTCAAAGTAATCCATGACTTTTTTGTAACTGTCCGCGCTGGTATGGTGCGCTTCGTCGTAGATGCACGCTTCGAAATAATCACGCGAAAAAGCCTTTAAGTTTTCCTGCTTACTTAAAGTTTGTACAGTAGCGAACAGAAAATCAGCGTTAAAGTCACGCGCATTCCCGGATAAGATTCCCGTCTTGATTCCACTCCCAAAAACACGTTCAAAAGAAGCTTTTGCCTGTTTCGCGATTTGCTTTCTATGCACGACAAAAAGCACTCTTTTAAATCCCAGTTCACTCATCGCAAAAGCAGCAGCATAAGTTTTGCCGGTACCCGTCGCGGATATTAAGAGCGCTTTGTTCATATTTTGATTGCGCATTTCTATCAAGTTGCAGATTAGCGTGCGTTGCATAGAATTTGGCCGCAAGGTGTAGGCTTCTATCGTAGGAATTCTTTCGTGACTCGCAATTCTTTTTTGTTACGCAACGATCTTGTCAAAAAGCTTCTTTTCATTATATTTTCGCTTATACGCATCAACGATTTCGTCATACGGTTGTGTAATATCGGTCGCGTTCCAAAGCTTGTCAAACTCATTTAAGAGGTCGATAAGCATCTCTCCGCGTTCAGTTGAAACAAGACGAGTGTTCCATTCCATATTGCGTGTTAGCGCATCCATTGTTAAATTTGAGCTTCCGATAATAAAACGATACTCTTCGTCATTCTGAAAGATATATCCTTTTGTGTGAAATCCGTTTCCTGCGCGTTCTGTCTGGTACATGCGCAATTCAATATTCGAAAGGCTCGCGAGCGTGTCTAACGCTGCTGGATCACTGAAACACAGGTAATCGGTTGTTAAGATTCTCCCCTGCACACCCTTTTTCTCCAGTTCCTTTAAGGTTTGCAGGAGGGGTGTAATGCCTCCGCGCGTGATAAAGGCGACACTAATGGAAAAGCTTTCACAATGCAGAAGTTCATCCTCAATCGAAGCAAAAACCTTCTTCCCCTCTTTATTGTCATTATACACAAGCTGAGGTTTATATGCCAAATTTGAATTGCATTGCTTATCAATAAACGCGGTATGATAAGCGCCATGAAATTCTATGATTTTGTCTTCTGTCATCACTGCTGCCTCTTTTCCATGATACTTTCATTTTATTTGCTGGTATAAACTCCTATCTAATCTGTTCTTTAAAAAATCCCGGGGATTGCTTTTGCGATGAGCATACCTCCGGCAAAGGAAAGCAGATTTGCGAGAAATGCATAGCCAATGATGCGGTCCTGAGTGAATTTTCGTTCGCTGACTTTCGGAAAGAAAATGCAGTACAGGATCGCTTCCAACACAAATACCAAAATTTCAAAAATTATATATTGCAGAACAAATGCCTGATAGCCGTGGAGATAGTTGACCATGTTCAGCGCCGCATTTAACACGGTCTGCGTCAGGAGATTGATACCTATGATTAGCCGCAGCACCTTTTTTTCGCGGAAACCGCACACGACTGCCATAACGATTTCTAATAGAATTGTTATCAGAATGCGAATGAGCAGAGAGATCATTTCCCAAGTGTAATCATAGCTTCTTTGTGGCTGCGGCAGTGCTATGGTTTCGTTCTCTCTCGATGCCGTAACTCCACGCATATCTATCGTATAGTAACTGTCAAAGGCGTAGCGCTGACAAATCTCGCTCACTGCGAAAGTATTGGTCTTCGGATAATAGAGCAGGATTTTAAACGGGTTTGGCGGATAATATCCCCAGTTCAGACACTTGCTTTCCGAACATTCCCACCACTCCTGCAAAAAATAAAACCCGTTCGTATCTTTATAAGATACAAAGGCTTCCCAGATTTCTTTCCCATCCTCGCCATACTGCCATGACTCATAGGGGCTGCTTCCGTCCCATGCCGTGGCAGGACCCGTCGAGATATTTTCGGAAAGTAAGGTCCCATAACAGAGTTCGTCTCCCATGTTCTGAAATTGAATTTGTACAGAGGGTTTCGGTCCGGTATCCGCGCAAGCTCCGCTCGGTATCAGGCAGTTAATAAGGAGAATCACAAAGAAAAGCAAGGCGGAACGCCGTACGTGTTGTTTCTGCGCTTTCATCTCGTCACCTCCGTTTTTCCTTCTTTTCCTTATCATACCTCATTTCTCTTCTCTTGTAAATCTTTAAGATATTACGTAAAAAAAAAGACCAATGTACTGCAGCAGGGCGGTTCCTTTGAGATCTGCCCTGTTTTTTCTGTTTCTGCGCGGAAATAGGAAGAAGAAAAAGAGAGCGATTACTCGCTCTCATCCCTTCCAGTAATATCGATCGTTGTCGATCATATACAGCAGCGCGTTGACGATGCAGGCTGCGATATTGCTGCCGCCCTTGCGGCCGCGGGCTACAATATACGGTACATCACTGCTCATAATCAGCTCCTTGGACTGCACCACATTGACAAAGCCGACCGGCACGCCAATGATGAGCTCCGGCTTCACCTGCCCCTCCTGCATCAAGTCGTACAAGGTCACCAGCGCGGTCGGCGCGTTGCCGATGGCATAGAGAAAAGGCTCTCCCATCGCAGCCGCTTTTTTCATGCTTTCACTGGCGCGCGTGGTGCCGTGCAGTCTGGCTGCTTCTGCCACGTCCGCGTCTGCCATGAAGCAGTGAACGCTGCCGCCGTATTTGCCGAGAGAAACCTTATTGATCCCTGCTTTGGCCATATTCGTATCGGTCACGACGGATACGCCGCGTTTGATGGCTTCCATCGCCTTGACTGCCGCGTCCTGCGAAAAGCACAGGTTGTCCGCGTAATCAAAGTCTGCCGAGGTATGAATACAGCGTTTGACGATCAGCTCCGTATGCGGTGCGAACGTTCTTGCCCCCAGCTCATCGCTGATGATCGCAAAGCTTCGTTCTTCAATCTCTCTCGGTTTTACTTCTTCTATTTGTTCTCTAAAATTCATCGTCGGTTCCTTTCCCCTCTATCTTTCGATGCATCCATGTAGGATTGCCCTCATTCGCACTTATTCGTCAATGCCTTCCTCTAAGATTCGATAGATTTGATCCATGTCTAAGGCTTCGCGCAGTCCCGCCGCCAAAAGGTCGTACTGCGTTTCTTTATATTCAGCATAGGTCATGCTGCCCATATCCCCCATCTGCACACCTTTTTTGTCGGCAAGGGCCTGAATGACAGCCTGTCCGATACCTGCGCCGTCAAAAATGCCATGGACGTAAGAGCCGAATACATTTCCTTTGTAAGCGCCATCCTGCTTGACCGTTCCGCTTACCGCGTCCGTCAGCGTCAGCAGCGGTCTCGCGCCATCTTTACGTGTGGACTGTCCCATGTGGATCTCATAACCCTCCGCCGCGAGCTTTTGCGTTTGCAGCCCTGCAAGGAAGGTTCCCTCTGTAAGGAAAGTCCCGGTGACGCGGGTTCTCGTTTTTTCCTCCATAAAAACCGTATCGATCGGCAGCAGTCCCATGCCGCGGACCGTACCGGAGGTCTCCAGCCCGAGCGGATCGGAAAGCGTTTCTCCGAGCATCTGATAGCCGCCGCAAATGCCGAACACTACCTTCCCGCTGCCTGCCTGTTTCAGGATTGCCGCCTCCAGTCCGTTCTGCCGCATCCACAGCAAATCCGAAATGGTATTTTTCGATCCCGGCAGCACGATCATATCCGGATCTTTGAGCTCCTGCACGTTTTTGACATAGCGCACGCTGACGCCGGGGATGGTTTCCATCACGTTCAGGTCAGTAAAGTTAGAGATACGAGGCAGGCGGATCACTGCAATGTCGATCAGGGTCGCTGCCTCTCCGTTTCCGCGAAACTCCAACCGTTCGCTGAGGCTGTCCTCATCCTCCACATCGATATGCAGATACGGCGCAACACCAACCACATCGATGCCGGACTTTGCTTCCAAAATCGCAATCCCCGGGTCGAGAATGGTTTTATCCCCGCGGAATTTGTTGATGATCAGACCCTTGACCATCTTCCGCTCCTCTGCTTCCAGCAAATCGACAGTGCCGATCAGCTGCGCGAACACGCCGCCCCGGTCGATGTCGCCGACCAGAAGCACCGGAGCCTTCGCCATTTTCGCCATGCCCATATTGACAATATCTTCTTCTTTGAGATTCACCTCCGCAGGACTGCCCGCACCTTCAATGACGATAATATCATTTTCGGCGCTGAGTGCGTGGAAGGCTTTCATCACATCCGGCACCAGCTTATGCTTAAAAGCAAAATAATCGCGGGCGCTCATGGTTCCCAGCACTTCCCCGTTGACGATGACCTGGCTGCCGACATCGTTGGTCGGTTTGAGGAGGATCGGGTTCATGCGTACATCCGGTGCAATGCCGGCCGCTTCCGCCTGCATGACCTGTGCACGTCCCATCTCCATGCCATCGGCGGTAATAAAGGAGTTGAGTGCCATATTCTGTGACTTGAACGGCGCGACCCTGTAGCCGTCCTGCTGAAAGATTCTGCATAAGCCTGCGGTAATCAGACTTTTTCCTACATTCGACATGGTTCCCTGCACCATGATTGCTTTTGCCATGTTTTTTCCTCCGGTTTTTTAATCTAAAATGTGCGCCAACGACTGCACCAGCTTCACATTGTCCTCATGCAGCCGTACCGCGACACGATAATAGCCCTTGCCAAGACCCTCGTAATTGCTGCAGTCCCGCACCAAAAATCCAGCCGCACGCAGCTTTTCGCCGAGGGTTGTCTCTCCGCGAAAAAAAATATAGTTTGCCTGCGAAGCATAGGTGCGGCAGCCCAGCTTCTCCAGCGCTTGCAAAAGATATGCCCGCTCCGCGCGCAGCGTCGTGAGGCTTTCTCTTACATAAGCGTCCTCCGCGAGTGCCGCGAGACCTGCCGCCTGCGCGAGTGAAGAAACATTCCATGGCTGTACGCTGCGTTCCAGCTTTTCGATGATCGCCGGATTGCTTGAGATGCCGTACCCTAGCCGCACCCCTGCCATCGCATACAGCTTGGTAAACGCCTTGAGCAGAATCACATGCGGATACGCTGCCAGCTCCCCAAGCATCGAAAATTCGTCCGGCTTTTCCACAAAGTCTAAAAAGCATTCGTCTAACACGACGGTGCAGCCAAGCGCCCCGGCACGTCGAATCACCCGTTCGGTTTCCTCTCGCGAAAGCAGGTTTCCGGTCGGATTATTCGGATTGCAGAGAAAAACCATGTCGATATCTTCCGTTATCTGCTCTGCAAAGTCCATGGGCAGCGCGAAGCCGTCCGCTTCCGCGGTTTGCTCGTATTGGATCTCACACCCTACGGTTTCCAATGCCTGCGCGTACTCCGCAAAGGTCGGTGCCGGAAGCAGCGCTTTTTTGGGTTTCAAGGCTGTCACCGCAGCGAAGATCACCTCTGCTGCACCGTTTCCAAAGAAAATCCATGCGCCCGGAACATGCAGCTTTGCAGACAACGCATCGCGCAGCCGGCTGCACTGTATATCCGGGTAGTGTCCGATCTGCCCGACTGCCCGGCAGATTGCGTCCTGCACACGCTGCGGCGGTCCAAACGGGTTACAATTTGAAGAAAAATCTATCATATCCGGATGGCGGTAAATATCGCCGCCATGTATCGTTTTTTTCATAAAGCGCCCCCTCCGTAAAGAAAAAAGCTGATACCGCCGAGAAGCAGCGCCGATAAGAACGCGCCCAGATACATCAGGCGGTTTACGCGCCGGATGTCATCCGGTCTGACCGGCTGCAGCGGATCGCCGATAAATGGCTTTTCATAAAGCTTCCCGAAGTAGTAAGCATTGCCTGCCAGCTGTATATCCAGCGCACCTGCCGCCGCAGCCTCGGTATGGGCTGAATTCGGACTGGCATGCTTACGGCGATCCCGAAAAAAGATCCTCGCAGCGTTTTTTCCGTCAAAGGGTCCGAGATACGCGCTGAGAACCAAAGTCAGCCCAGCCAGTCTTGCCGGAATGAAATTCGCGATATCATCCAGCTTTGCCGCGCATCGTCCAAAATACAGAAACCGTTCATTTTTATATCCAAGCATGGAATCCATCGTATTGATGGCTTTGTAAAGGTACATGCACACCGGACCGCCCAGCGCCATATAAAGCATCGGCGCAAAAACGCCGTCACCGAAATTCTCAGCTACCGTCTCCACTGCGGCCTTCGTCACGCCTGTTTCATCCAGGTTGTCCGTATCCCGACCGACAATTCTGGAAACAGCCGCTCTGCCGTCTGCAAGACTTTCCGGCTTGCCAGAGGTCAGTGCATCGTACACCAGCATACTTTCGTCTCTCAGAGAACGAACCGCAAGCATCTGATAACACAGAAAGCTCTCCAATGCGATACCGATGCCGGTATGCAGCTGATATGCCAGATACAGAAGTCCAAAGCTTACCATACCGGTCACCGCCAACGTACCGATAACCAGCATAGCGCCGCCTGCCAGCTCGCCCCGCGGTGTTTTTGGCAAAATTTTTCTAAAGATTTTTTCAAGCAGGTCAATCACCTTACCGATCAGTCTGACCGGATGATAGAGCCAGCGCGGATCGCCGATGGCAAGGTCCAAAAGGAATCCTGCCATCAAAGCGATACCTGTATTGTTGAGCATGGAAGTCTCCGTTCTTACAGCCCTCTGAAACGGCTGCATTTGTCTAAAAAGATCTGCGCGAATTTTGGATTCGCGTAGTAGTAAATATGTGGGAATCCTGCCAGGAGGTTCGGTCTGCTGATGATGCAGTCCCAGTTTCGCTTGCCTGCCGGTTTCTGCGCATGAAAGGCTGTTCCGTTGGCGGTGGTATCATAATAGTGGAACTCGTGTGCCTTGAGCACGCCGATCTTCCCATATCCGTCAAAATATCCCGCAGTTCCGGTTTCCGCCTCGTGCTGCGCGCTTCCGCCCGCTGCGGGCTGTTCCGCGCGGTTTTCCGTCAAGTCGATATAGCCAAAACGTCCCAAACGGTCTGTCCGATAACCGTCTCCCTCTGTCAGACCGACCATCGGCCAAGCGTTCCCTTGCAGATCCTGCAGGGATTTGCCTAAATACAGGAAACCGCCGCATTCCGCCAATATCGGCATGCCCTCCGCGTAAGCGCCGCGGATGCTCTCCTGCATCGTTTGGTTTACCGAAAGCTGCTCTGCGTAAATCTCCGGATAACCGCCGTAAAAAATCATGCCATCGAGCATCGGCGGAAGCTTATAATCTGAAATCGGCGAAAATGGCACAATTTCAGCCCCTAACCGTTCCAAAAGCTTGAGGTTGTCCTCATAGAAAAAACAAAATGCCGCATCACGCGCCACCCCGATACGCAGCTTCGGTGCGTCTCCTGTGCGATGCCACGCCCCGAAAAGCGGCGCTTCCTCCGCGCCTGCCGCAAGCGGATCGATCCCACTGACGGCGGGTGCGGTCTGCGCGATGGCAAGGAGCTTGTCGAGATCGACGGTGTTTGCGACAACCTTCGCGAGCTGCTGCAGCTTTTCGCGCAGATCCGCTACTTCATCTGGCATGACCAGCCCCAGGTGACGACTTTCCAACTGGATATCCGTAAGCTCCGGCAGCCAGCCGATGACGGGAATCCCACAGGTTTCCTCGATATAGTCCTTGAGCAGACGGTACATCGGCTCTTTGACATGATTGAGGATCACACCTGCAATGCCGCTGTCCGCTTTGAAGCTTTGAAAGCCTTGAATCTGTGCCGCCAGCGACGCGCTGACCCCTTTGCCGTTGACGATCAGAATGGCCGGTGTCTGCGTTGCTCTAGCTACGTCATAGGTGCTTGCCTTCTGACTGATACCGCCCAGTCCGTCATAATAGCCCATGACGCCTTCGATGATCGCGATATCGCAGTTCCTGGCGCGCTCCGTAAACAGCCAGCGCAGACTTTCGTCATCCAAAAAGAAAGTATCCAGATTACCGGATACCGTCCCCAGCACTTTTTTGTGGAACATGGGGTCGATATAGTCCGGTCCGCACTTAAAGGAAGCGGGTTTGATGCCGCGATTGATCAGCGCCTGCAGGATTCCGCAGGTCAGTAAGGTCTTACCGCTGCCGCTCGCGCCGGCGCACAGCAAAATTCTTGGCATTTTCATAAGCATGCCTCCGTTTATAATATCTTTATCGTCTTTTTTCGCTTGTTATTTACCGGTTCCTCGTTTTTCTGCATCGAAGCAGATGATAGTGATCGGGTTTTCACTTTTCATCATGGTGTAGCTGCCGACTGCATGCCCTCTGGCAACCGAAATCTGCGTTACCTCAGGCGCTCCGCATCCGTACTTTTTCGCGCAGGCAAGCGCCTGTGCGGTCGATTCCAGCGCGATGCAGTTAATCACGAAGCGGACCTGTGCAGGCTTGTGATTCCCGCAGTCAGCAAGGTCGAAAGCATTCTTTTCGCTTGCAGCTTCCTTGTTCTCCGGAAGTCTTGTCAATGCCGCTTCAACGATTGCCTCCATATTGCCTGCCGAACCACCGATGAAAACGTGCGTTGCAGGCGGAAGCTCCCGCATCGCCTCCGGCGCAAGTCCTTCGATAATATGCAGATTATCTGTTTTGAATTTCTGTCGATTGTCCTGCAGCAGCCGGATTGCTTCCGGATTTCGTTCTACCGCATAGACCCTGCCTTTGGAGGCGCGCAGCGCCATTTCCACCGATACAGAGCCGGTTCCCGCGCCGATATCATAGCAAACGGCATCTTCGGTCAGATGCAGGCGATCCACAGATAACACGCGGATTTCCTCCTTGGTCATCGGTACCTTACCGCGCAGGAATTCTTCATCCTTGCGGCAGTGCAGTGGATTGATCTTCGTTTCCGCCGCGCATGGATTTTCCAACAAGAGCACGCTCAGCGGATCGTGCCGGAAGCTGCATAGGTCTTTTGCTGCGCCGATCGTAATTTTTTCGTCCGCATAAGACAGCCGCTCGCCTACCGACAGCTTCACCTCCGGCATCTCAAAATCCACCAGTTTTTGCGCTAATTCAGCCGCATCGGCAGGCTTCCCGAGAATGGAGAAAACCTTTGCGTGGTCGCGGATCAACGGAACCAGCGACTGTGTCCTGCCATGGTTGGAGACGATGATTGCGTCGTCCCAGGAGGTCCCAAGCCTTGCCGCCAGCGCAGATACGGAGGAAACCCCCGGGATCACATGAAGCTCGACACTTTCTCCAAGCATAGCCAGCCGTTCATAAAGCTTTTTTGCCCCGCTGTAAAATCCGGTGTCTCCGGAAAGCAGCACCGCGAAACGTTCATACGCGCGGTGTGTGTCGATATAGTGCGCGATGACCGCACTGCGATATTCGTCCAAAATCGGTTTTTTTCCCCGCGCAAGGTCGAGCATCCTGCCGGAGCCGATCACGTAATCCGCATCCGCGAGCGCTGCCGTCGCCTCTTCTGTCATGCTGCCTTGTCCACCGGGACCGATGCCGATGAGCGAAACCTTTACCCGCGGCTTCAGCGCAAAGCGTTCTGCCAAAAGCGCTTTACAAGCCATGACCGAAATACCGGTCTCCTTGCGCGGTCTGCCGATGACGACTGCCGTACAGTCGACGGCTTCACAGGCAAGCAGCTTTTCGGCAAAGCCGCCGGCTTGTCCGGTATCCTTGGTTACCAGATAGGAAATGTCATAGGTGCGGAGCAGCGCTTCGTTCAGCTCCGTTGGAAACGGTCCCTGCATGGCGATCAGATGTTTTCCCTCAAAGCCGATGGACGCGCAATGCTGTACGGACTCTGCCGTAGAAAGCACCCGCGCGAAGACCCTTTCCTGCCAGTCATCGATCGCTGTATAGGCTTGCAGCTCCTTGCTGCCTGTGGTCGCGAGGATCCTGCCCGCTCGGCTGTTTAACCAGTCGATGGTGGTTTCCATGCTGTCCAAATAGACGACACTGCCCATCGCGCTGTCATCTTCCGACAGCAAATGCTGTTCTTCTTGCGCTCCTTTGTCCGCAGACGCCCGCAGTACGCGCAGATATTCGACATTGGTACGCTGCGCCGCCTGCAGAATATTCTCGGTCACCGCAGCCGCGTAAGGATGCGTGGCATCGATGACCAGCTCCGGCTGCTCTGTCCGCATCAAAGCTTCCATCTCCGCGGCGGTCAGCCGCTCCGTCAGCACCCGCACCGCGTCAGAGGAGGACGCAAGCTTGCAACCATATGTAGTTGCAACACAGACAAGCGCTGATATGTTATTTTTGACGAGAAACGCCGAAAGCTCTCTGCCCTCGGTCGTTCCGCCGAACAAAAGGATCTTACACATCTCGATAACCTCTCGGCGTCACCATTTTGCCGTTCAAGAGCTTGGTCTGGGTATTGCCGATAAACACAGTCGTAAACATATCCACCTTCGTATCGCGCAGTGCTTCGAGACTCAGTACCCGCATCTGCTCGCCTTCTCTGCCGATGTTGCCGACGATGCCGCAGACGGTTTCCTTCGGTTTATGCTCCATCAGAAGATCGCAGGCTTTGGCAAGATAATCGGCGCGTTTGACGCTGGACGGATTATACAGGCAGACAACGAAGTCCCCTTTTGCCGCACTGCGCAGACGTTCTTCGATCAGCTCCCACGGCGTCAGGAGGTCACTGAGGCTGATGAGACAAAAGTCGTGGATCAAAGGCGCTCCCAGGCACGCCGCGCCGCTGATGGCAGCGGTCACGCCCGGTATGACCGCGATTTCAATTTGCGGATACGCGCTGCCAACCTCATACATCAGTCCCGCCATCCCGTAAACGCCGGCGTCACCGGAGCAAATCATGGCTACCGTCTGTCCTTTTGCTGCTTCTTCAAATGCCATCACGCAGCGTTCTTTTTCTTTGCGCATCGGTGTCGTGAGGAAAGTTTTCCCCGGGAAATGTTCCTTGACTAAATCCACATAGACCGTATAGCCGATGATGACATCACAGTTTTTTAGGGTTTCACAGGCCTCGATGGTCATTTTTTCGTAAGCGCCCGGCCCGATGCCGACAACATAAATCTTATTCAAATCGTATGCTTCCTTTCTTCATCGCCAAGGCGGCAGTCACGCCGTCCATGGCTGTTTTGGGCTGCAGCAGCAGCGCGCTGTCGTTGTTTTGCGGTGTTCCGGCTTCGGCATCCACAGAGGCCAGCAGCAAAGCGCCGCGTTCACAAACATTGTCTGTCCCGGTGATCTGCTTGACAAAAGCCGATCCCGTAAAACTTCCTTCCACTTGGTTCAGCTCCGCCGCGGTATAGAACTGCAGCGGCAGATGCCTCTCTGCGGCAAAGTGCAAGAGTCCCGCTTCCTCGCGTTTGATGTCGATGGAGGCTGCGCCTGCCAAGGCTGCCGGATCTACGCCCGCTTGCGCAAGACAAGCCTCCACAGCCTGCGCTACGGCTTCTTCCGGCTTTCCGGCTTTCAAGCCGATGCCTAAATACACCGTCTGCGGCACCAACCACAAAACCTCCGGCTTATCGGTAAGCTCCGGCTTTCGCGGTGAAATCAGCATCGCGCCGCCGCCATGATAGTCCGCGAAGGCTTCCAGTCCTGCCATGCGCACTTCGTCCGGCACTGCGCCTTCTACGGCGGCATCAGTATAAATCGTGATGGTTTCGCCCCGCACCAGCGCTGCTGCGACCAGCTTCGCTGCCGTAAAGTCCATAATCTTGAGTCCGTTCCTTTGTGCGAAAACATCCGGCGCCAGTTTCCGGTGCACGTCAGTGGCTGTCGTCAGCACCGCTTCGGCGCCTGTCATCGCCGCAAGCCGGCAGGCGATTGCATTTGCCCCGCCCAGATGTCCGGACAGGATGGGAACCACATATTGCAGACGATCATCGACAACGAGGACGGCGGGGTCGGTCTTTTTGCTGACTGCCAGCGGCCCGATGATGCGCACCGCAATACCCGCGGACCCGACGAAGATCAGACAGTCATCCTGCGCGAAATGCTGCTTGCCCCAGTCAGCCAGCGACGCCGTAAGCGGTATCACATCCGCGCGCTCGGTCGCTGTTTCCGCAGCCGCAAGCCCTTCCGGACGCGCATCCGGTTCCGGTTCTGCGGCGAATCGCCCTTTGGCGAAAACCTTGACATTCCAATCCGGATATGCGCTTTTTAAGTACTCCCTCAGCCTTCGTGCCGTTTCCTTTCCCGGTGGACTGAAGCAAAGAATTGATGCTTGTTTCATACCGCGCCTTTCATACATACTTACTTTCTTATTTGCTCGCTTCTCGAAATTCGGTGGTAAAGCCCGGATCGTACAGCTTGGAACGGTCATAATGACTGCAGCTTACCACGTCTCCGATAATCATCAGCGCGGTTTTGGTAATGCCGTTCTTTTTCGCGGTTTCTGCGAGTGTTCCTACAGTGCAGACGAAGGACTTTTCGTCCTCCCAGGTTGCCTTGTAGACGATGGCTGCCGGTGTGTCCGCGCTGTAACCGCCGGCAATGAGCCTTGCAGATAGTTCTTCCAAAAGTCCGGTACTCAAAAACACCACCATAGTCGCGTGATGCGCAGCGAAGGACTCAATGCTCTCTTTCTCCGGTACCGGTGTCCTGCCTGCCATACGGGTGATGATGACACTTTGTGAAATATTCGGTAAGGTATATTCCAGATTCAGCGCCGAGGCAGCCCCGCAAAAAGAGCTGACGCCCGGGCAGTAATCATAAGGGATGTTCTCTTCATCCAGCACATCCATCTGCTCCCGGATTGCGCCGTACAGGCAAGGATCTCCGGTATGCAGACGCACCACCTGTTTATCTGCCTTTACATCTTGCCGCATCACCTCCAGCACTTCTTCTAAGGTCATATGCGCGCTGTTATAGATGCTGCAGCCCGCTTTCGCGTAGTCCAGCAGCTGCGGATTGACGAGAGAGCCTGCATAGATAATGGTATCGGCTTCTTCTAAGTATTGCTTTCCTCTCAGGGTGATCAGGTCAGCAGCGCCGCTGCCTGCCCCTACAAAATGAATGGTTTTCATGCTTGTTCCTCCTGCTTTTCTTTGACAATGATGACGGAATAGTAAGATGCATCGTCCGGGATCTCCGCCGGATTCGCATAAATTTTTTCTCCCTCCATCCCACAGTTCTCCACCATGACAGCCTCCTGCCCGCTCGCGAGAATCGCCGCGCGCACTGCTTTCATTTCTTTTCCCGCCTTCATCAGGATCTTCGTTCCCGGCAGCGCCAAAAGCTCCGGCACGCTGTCCTTCCGATAGCTGGCAGGGATCACATGCAGCGGCTGGTCTTTTTCGACCAGATCGGTATTGAGCCTTGCCGCGGCTGCTGTAAAGGAGGTGATACCATTGATGATCTCCGTTTCATAACCGTCTGCCGCGACCAGCTTGTGCACATACATATAGGTCGCGTACACCGTAACGTCTCCTAAAGTTAAAAAGCTGACCGTCAGCCCATCCTCCAGCAGCGCTTCGATTTGCTCTGCCGCTGCGCGGTGTCCTGCTTCCAATACCGTATCATCCTTCACCATCGGCATTTCTACCGCTATCAGCTGTTTCTCCGTGAGATTCTCGCAGATACCTGCCGCGATGCGATAAGCGACGGAATCCTCCGCCTGTTTGCCCGGCACGACAATGACATCGCTTTGATTTATGATTCGAACGGCTTTGATCGTCATCAACTCCGGATCTCCCGGACCGACGCCGATGCCGTATAATTTTCCTCTTTGTTTCATCGCTTGATCCCTTCGCCGCGAACTTTTGCCGCGATTCGCGTAAAAAATCGCTTCGCTTTCCTTTTAGATTTTTGTTTCTTTGGCTTCTGCTTCTATTTTGGCAAGCATCTCGCGAAAGCCCGCGGTTTCTCCCAGCGCACCCTTTTCGTTGGAAAAGATCAAGGCCTCGGTTTCAATCGCGCCGTAGCATCGATGCTGCAGATAGAACGCGATTTTGTCGGTCAGAATCCGCATGGTTTCTTCCAGCAATCCGGCTTCTTCCACGATTTCAACCGCTTCTGCTGTCGTAACCGTATCCAAAATCCGCATCGCGCCGTCCCGGTCGATACCGGCCCTGAGTGCCGCCGCCGCCATGATCTCACTTCTGGCATCTGCGTTCTGCGAATGCGTGTTCATAATGCCGCCTGCAACCTTGACAAACTTGCCGATATGCGCGATAAACAGCAGGCCCTTCGCGCCAAGGTTCACAGCCATATCGATGACCTCACCGATATAATTGCTGCACTTGATTGTATCCCGTATCGGCATATAGTCCAGCTCGTCCAGATAATGCTTCCCGTAGTTTCCAAGCGTGACGACCAGATAGCTTCGCCCCAGGGCAAGCTGCTGCTTCATTTCGACGCGGAGACTGTTTAAGAGCGCGGTCTCGCTCATCGGCTCTACGATGCCGGAGGTCCCTAAGATAGAGATCCCGCCTTCGATACCCAGCAGCGGGTTGAACGTCTTTTGGGCGCGTTCCGCACCCTCCGGCACAGAAATCGTTGCGCGCAGACCGCCCTGCCAGCCGTATGCCGCCGCGGTTTCCTGCAGTGCCTCGGTGATCATCTGCCGCGGCACGCGGTTGATCGCGGCCTCCCCGACCGCCTGCTCCAGCCCCGGCCGCGTCACCCTGCCGACGCCTGCGCCCCCGGCAAGATGAAAGCCTGTTTCCGCTCGCTCCACCCGGGCGTAAATCCGTATGCCATCTGTTACGTCAGGGTCATCACCCGCGTCCTTGACAATCGCGCAGGACACAAACGTCTGTGCCATGACGCAATCGACCACTTCCAGATTGAGCGTAATGCCCTTAGGCGTCGTCAGCACCACGAAATCAGTTTTTTCACCGCTCAGCAGCATCTGCGCGGCTGCTTTGGCTGCGGCAGCCGCGCAGGTTCCGGTGGTATAGCCGAAACGCATTTTTTGATTATTTTTGATGATATAATAGGCTTCAATTCCGGTCTGATGTTTCATAGCAAATCAGTTTTCCTGCTTTCTCCGCTTCTTCCTTGAGCCGGAAAACGGCTCGATTCATATCGCCTGCCGCGGTGTCGGCAAAGATGACCCGCTCACAGGCGTTCATGCACGTGAGCGCCCGCCGGTACGTTTCCTCCGACATGGCGCAAAAAGGCTTTTCGGTGATGACTTCCGCGGCGAGCAATCTTGCCAGCTGATAGTCGATATCGTTCGGGTACAGAATCCCCGCGGCAAACGGAATGTTTTCCTTCTGCAGTTTCCGATAGACCTCAATCCCGCTGCCTCCTGCCGAAATCACAAAGACACGCGGCTCTCCCTCCGGCCGCGGCAGCTCGATGCTGCCGAACACCGGGTCGAAATACCCGTTGTCAATGTGATAGAGGCTGCGGATCGTTTCTTCCCGAAAAATCTGCTCCGGCGCGCCATAGGCAAAAATTGTTTCTCCGCTGACGCAGATAATCTTATCGGAAATCTTTTCCGCAAGGTCGATTTCATGCAGAGACATGATAACAGTAATATTTTTCTCCTTTGCCATACGGCGCAGGATGGACAAAAGCTCCAGCTTATATTTCACATCCAAAAAGGAAGTCGGCTCGTCCAAAATCATCACATCCGGCTCTTGACAAATCGCTCTGGCAAGCAGCACCCGCTGCCGCTGTCCATCGCTGATATTCGCGAAATCCCGCATACCGAGTTCCCCGGCATGCACCATAGCCAACGCCTCCTCCACCTTCTGCTCATCATCAGAGGTCAGAATCCCGAGTTTGCCGGTATACGGATAGCGTCCGCTTGCCACGATATCGTGACAGGTCATCAGCTCGGCCTTGATGCGGTCGGTCAAAACGACAGCCATGCGTGAGGCCAGCGCCTTATAGGACATCGCCTGAATGTCCGTACCGTCTAAAATCACGCCGCCGCTGATACGCTCCAGCTGGCGGGTGATGCTTTTGAGAATCGTGGACTTTCCGGCGCCGTTCGGTCCGATCAGCGTGACGATTTCTCCTTTTTGGATATCAAAACAGATATCCCGAATCAGCGGCTTTCCCTGATATCCGACGGAAAGCCGATCGAAGGTAAAATACTTGTTCATCAAATTCTGCTGCGCTTTCTTATCATCATATAAATTACAATCGGCGCACCGAAAATCGATGTCACCGTACTGATGTTCAGTTCCACAGGTGCGAACACCGTTCGGGCGATCAAATCGCAGAGCATGCAAAAGACCGAACCGCACAGGAAGCAGCCCGGGATGACCACGAGCGGTTTCGAGGTTCCCAAAGATGCCTTGGCGATAAACGGTACCGCGATGCCTACGAAGGAAATCGGTCCCGCGAAGGCTGTCACGCAAGCCGAAAGCAGGCTGGAAAGCAGGATCAGCAGGGCGCGGAATACCTTGATATTCACACCCATGCTCTGCGCGTAGGATTCTCCCAGCTGAAACGCGCCGATCGGCTTAGACATGCAGACGGTCGCGGCGAAAGCGATGCCGACCACTGTCGCGCCGACGGAAACCTTACTCCAAGTCATGCCCGAAAAGCTCCCCAGCGACCAGTTATGCAGGTTGACGATATCCGAGTCGCTGGCAAAGGTTACGACAAAATCCGTCACCGCCGAGCAGATATAGCCGATCATGATACCAGCGACCAAAAGCGCCGCCATATTGCGGATCTTTCGGGAAACCAGAAGAATGAAGCCCGTCGCGATCAGTGAGCCGATAAAGGCCGCGAAAATCAGCGCGTAGGACGAAAGACTGATGGCTTGCCGCATATAAAAGATCATGACCAGCGCAACCACCATCTTGGCGCCCGACGAAATGCCGAGCACAAAAGGCCCCGCGATCGGATTTTCAAAGAAAGTCTGGAGCATGAAGCCGGAAAGGGACAATGCCCCGCCCAAAATGGCAGCCATCAAAATCCGCGGCAGGCGGATGCGCCAGATAATATCCATCTGGGTCTTGCTGCCTTCCTTGCTGAAGATGACCTTCGCGATTTCTCCGGCGGACAGATGCACGCTTCCCGTATTGATGTTCAAAATCGTAATCAAAACGAACGCTGCCGCCAAGATTACAAAAACCATCGTCCAGCGCAGACGGCGTCTGGCGAGCTTCCTGTGAAAGCTCTCCGGCGCACGCGCGCGATCCCCTTTGCTGTTTACGAAATCTGTCATATTCCTACTCCGATTCCTTCATTTTTTCCAGGAATTCCAGCTGATCGGTATCCTGTCCGGTGAAGACCTTGTGAAAATCCAAAATCATGTTGGCAATCACATCCGTTCTCTGGTACATCGAGCTTCCGGTCGTATAACACGCACCGTTTTTAACTGCCTTGAACTCTTTCAAAACTTCGTCTTTTTTGATGAGGTCCTCGATGGTTTTTACCGAACTGTCAATGCTGGCGTTGTAAATGATATAATCCGCATCCCGCGCTTTCTCATAAAAGCTTTCCATGGTCATGGATACGGAGGTTTTGCCGTCCTCGTCCACCACGCCGTCAAAGGCGTACACGCCGCCTGCCATCTTGATCATCGACGGTACATAGTCCGTAGAGCTTCTGACTACCACCTTACCGTCCGTAGTCAAATAGAAGAACGCGGCAACTTTGCCGGTGCTGCTGTAATTTTCGAGCTCTGCCACGCTTTCCTTCTGTTTCTCAAAGAATGCGTTCGCTGCCTCTTCTTTTCCGGTCAGTACACCGTAAAGCTTGATCCATTCGGTTCTCCCCAGCGGATTGGACTCGTAGCTAGAACGATCGACCAAAACAGGTACACCCAATTCTTCCAGCATTTCCTTGACATCCGGCGTATGATAAATCATGGTGGACTCGATGGCAAGCTCACAGCCCTGCGCCAATATCAATTCATAATCGGGTGTGTTGTATTTGCCGGCATAGACGAGTTTTCCCTCCCGCATCCGTTTCGCGGCGTTTTCAACGGTCCAGCCCGACTCCTTCAGCGCGGTCATGGAGACATGATCCAGAGCATCGATCGCGTCAAACAGGGACATGACCGCCGTCGCGCCCAGATAAATATGCTGCAGCGGCAGCTGAATGATCTGTATGCTGTCATCCAGCTCCTTCGGCACGCTGCCGCCTTCCGGCACGACCAGATATTTCGCGTCGTCAAAAACATCGATCAGACTGTAACCGCCCTCATACTGATCAATTGCCAGACAACGCGCGTAGTCGAAAGTTACGGATTTTTCGTAGGTCAGTCCTGCAATCTCCGGGATGCCTCTGCCGTTCGTGTCACTGCTGCCCTGCCCTGTCTCAGTGTCATCCCCGCCGCAGCCGCTTAACATGGTCGCGCTCAGGAGCAGACACAGCAGCAGGCTCAGCAGCTTTCTTTTTGACTTTTTTTGCATCATCATGGTTTCCTCTTCTTTTTTAATATCACCATCGCTGCGCCCGCGAGCAGGAGCATCACGACGACAAGCATCCCCCATATTGGGAAACCGCCGGGCTTCTGCTCTGTTTCGGCTTCCGCCTCAGCAGTATCGCTTGCGCCGGCTTCGGAAATTTGCGCTGTGAGACTATCCCAAAACGCCGCATCCAACATCGCGCTGCAGGTTTTCTCCGCTTCTGTTTCTTCCATTCCGCAGAGCGCCGCGTAAACCTTTGCCCACTCTGCCTTTGCCTCAAGGCTCGCTTCGTCTGCCGAACGATCCAACAGGACAGGAATGCCGAGGGTCGCGAACCGTTTTTGCAGCGTTTCGAGCTGCGTTTGCTTTGCTTCACGCGCTGCTTCCCCGTCTGCTTGATCGACAGCAAGCATCGATGATGGCAAGATCGCAAAGTCGTTTTCTTCCTGTACGATTTTTTTAAAATCAGGGGCTTGTGCGGCGTCAGTGTTCTCCGCATTGCCCTCGCCTGTCAACAGAAGACTTTGACAGCCCAATTCCCTAAGAAAACGGTTTGCCGCTTGAGAGGAGGACCAAATTCTTCCCGTTGGAACGGAAACCAAAATCATTTCCTTCTCAAGACCAGCCGGAACCTCAATGCCTTCCGGTATCAGCAAATAGCTGACGGTACTGCTGCGATACAGCTCCTGTGTGATCTCGCTCTGCGACTTCGCGATGCGTTTGCCTTCTTCGTCGTACACAGCCTCGGTTGTCTTTTTGTCGCTATTCTTTTCATAGGAAAGGATGGAATCCTCGCTCATATCGATCCGCAGCAGCTTCACGCCGTTTTCGTAACGATAAAGCTCGCAGTATTTCGCGTATCGCATCGGGATTTGTTCGGCTTCGCCCAAACCGATGATCTCAAGTTTCGCGTCGGCAGACTCTCCTGTTTTCTCTGCTTTATCCTTCGGTTTCTTGCTCACGCCGCCAGCCGCTTTTTCGGCTTCCGCCAGATAGGGGTAGATCGTGTAACTGATCCAATGCGGCGCGGACATCGCGACCGTTCTGCCCGAAATCTCGTTGTTGGCGTTGAGCTTGACCGGAATCGTAAACGTAGACTCGGAACTTCCCGTATTCGTGTAAACACTGCCGCCCGCGCGCACCTTATCGTAGGAGGAACTGCTGAAACGAATGGTTGCGTAAGCCTTTCCTTTTTTGACAGTAATCTTGCCGCAGGCAATATAGGCAAGTCTGCCGGAGCCGCCTGACCAGCTGAATTGATCTAAGGTGTAAACGCCGTCCGCGAGACCGGATTTTTGTGTAATCTTCTGCGTTCCGCTCTGCGGATTGTCATCCTTTTCTTTATCGGCAGGCTTCTCTTCACTGTCGGATTCCGTCTTGCCGCTGCCTGAGGCATGATTGTCTTTATTTTGATCGGAGTCAGGCTTTGCGTCCGGCTCCTGCTTGTTTTCTAACTCTTCCTTTGCTTTCTCGCTGCTGTAAAAGCTGATGGTATGCTGATACCAGTTGTCGGATTTGACCGCGTGCGCGGCAATATCCAGGGGCTGATCCAGCGCGGATACCGGTACGGTAAAGGTATATTTCCCGTCTATGACGGTATAAGCGCTGAGCAGCGCCGCCTCAGCGTTCGGCGCGTCCTCTGCCTTACCCATGTATAGCTTATCATATCCGCTTCCGGTCAGCGAAAAAGTCGCGGTCATCTGTCCGCCTGTGACCGTCAGCCGCGCGGTTCTTTTGCCATCTTCATCCGAAACGAGATAGAACATGCGCTGATCCGTCTCCGCCGGAATCGAGTAGGTTCCGTCTGCGAGCGGCGCGGCGGCTGTCTGAGAGGTCTGCGTTTCCCCTGATAAAATTGTCTCTTCTCCCGTCGCGAACGCTGCCGCCTGCTGCGTGAAGATCAACAGCAGGCCCAGCAGCGCCGCGAGAAGCATATTTTTTCTTTTTCTCATCCTGCCCCTCCAAGGCTGCTATTTTACCTTTACGGATTTTACCGCGGACCAGTTCGCGCAGCGTTTGCCGTTTGTCACAGTTTTGTAGGTTCTGATTCTGAAATAGTATTTCTTTCCGGATTTTAAACTGGTCACTTTTTTGGAGACCGCGCTCTTGGAAACTCGCAGAGTTTTCGTCTTGGATGCTGTGAATTTACTGCTCGTGCTGTATTGGACTTCGTAACCGCTGATACCCGATTTTTTGGTCCATTTGATCGCTGCGGATTTCTTTCCTGCAGCGACAGAGGTCAGCTTTGTTTTGCTGAGCTTGCCGGTCTTGCAGACAACGGAATCGCTCCACACAGAATAAACCTTGCTGTCATTGACACTCTTGATACTTCTGACGCGCAGGTAGTAAGTGTTTCCGCTTTCCAAATACAGCTTTTGGGAAGTCTTAGAGGCTCCCTGTATCGTGACTGTCTCTTTGTCGGAAAAATCCTCACACGTCGCGTATTCGGCCTCATAGCCGTAGATACCGGCTTCCGCGGACTTGTTCCACTTTACGGTTACAGTGCCGGAAACAGCCTCAAACTCTGCCTTTGGAGCTGCGGGAACATCTTTATAAAATACAATATTGTGGTCGTGCCATGCCTTCCCCTTTGTCCCGTAGGCCGCAAGTTTCATGACGGTATCGAAGCTTTCCACCGGAATCCGGAAGGTGTACATGCCTTCCGCGTCCTTCTCATAAGGGAGATAAGCGCTCTCCGCCGCCTTAAGCGCGTCTGCCGCCGTACCGAGATAAAGCTTATCATAGCCCTGTCCGTTCAAACGGACGATCGCGGTCATCTTGCCGTCTTGAACCTCCAGCTTGCAGGTATTGTTATCCTGCTGCGCGATGTGAAACATTCTGCCCGCGCCGGTAGTGTCGGTCGCCGCGCCGACGGTGTAACTGCCATCCGCAAGCGCCGCAGTATCCTTCGCGTTCTCCGTATCCGCGAACGCGCATACACTGCCTGCCGCGACCAGGGCGGCACACAGAAGCGCGCTGATCCATTTTTGAAATGTCTTTTTCATCTTATTTCTCCATACAAGCAGAGAGGCAGACACCGCCCGCCCCTCTGCATAATTTCCTAGGTTAAACTTATTTTACTTTTACTCTCTTCGCGGTGCTCCATGCGGAGTAAACCTTCTTGCCTGTTGCGGTTTTCTTGTAAGTTCTTACCTGTACATAATAAGTCTTTTTGGACTTCAGCTTCTTTACCGTTACCTTCTTAGAGGAAGCTGTCTTGACAGCAGCCTTCGCAAGACCTTTCTTTGTTGTCGCATATCTGTACTGGTAGCCGGACATACCGCTCTTCGCGGAGATGGCAACCGTCATCTTCTTGGTGCCTGCTGTCAGCTTGCAAGTAGTTGTTTTTGCAACAGCCGCTTTCTTTACCGCTGCCTTCGCGTGCGCGACAACGATATCCTGGACTTCTTTCAGTTCACCCAGACCGATGATCTGAGAGGATACGCTGAAGCCCGCTGCCTTGAACTCGGATGCCCAGGAGTCTTCTTCTCCTGCCATGTCGTTATTGGCGTGGTCACCCGCGACAACCATCATCGGACGCAGAACGACCTTCTTATAGCCAGCTTTCTTCACAGCCGCAACCACAGCTTCCAGAGAAGTGGATTCCGGATTGCCTTCTACCGTACCGATGAAAGCGTTGGTATATCCAAGTTCTGTCATCTTTTCCTGCAGCTGCGTATAAAGCTCTTTTGCGGAGTGGGAAGTGCCGTGTCCCATGAATACGAACGCGGTCTCCTTGTCAGCCTTCGCAGCATCAACCGTCTCAAAGCCGGCTTTTGCGGCAGCGTCCTTATAAACCGCGTCAGATACCTTTGTTCTGTCCGCGTCGGTGTCGCAGATCGGTGTCGCGAAGATCACCTGTTTGAACTTGCTCTCGTATTTTTGAACGGTTTCCTTGAGTTCATCGAATTCCGCGCCGCTCATCAGCGTGGTCGGCTGTACGACCAGAACCTGCACCTTGTTCTTGATGGCTCTTTCTACTGCCTGCTCCATGTTGTCGATGACTTCGTTGTCTCTTGCCTGAATATGGTTGATGATGATCTGGGAAGTGAAACCTCTTCTTACGGAGAAGTTCGGGATTGCTTTCGCTACCGCTTTTTCGATCGCGCCGATGCTCGCGGCTCTGTTGTCGTTATAGCTGGTACCAAAGCTGCCAACGAGAATTTCGTAGCTGCCGATCTTATCCTGATTCAGAGGGTCATCCTTGGACGCGTCACCGGTATCTTCCGCAAAATACTCATAGCCGCCCTTTTCTTCATCCTCTTCCAGATAGTATCCAAAGCCCGTAACTTCTTTCTGTTCCGCGTCTGTCAGAGCGTTCCAGCCTCTGCCTGCCGCTTCGCAAAGCACGTCGGTGCCGGCGGTTCTTTCCTGATAGTAGATTGCGCTGGTCAGGTTTGTTACCAGTTCCGGCGTAAATTTTACAGTCAAGTAGTGCTGCGCTTCAAAGCTGTACCAACCGTCGATCTTTTCACCGGAAGCCTTGGTGAATACCTGATACATGCTGATCGGCAGTGCTTTGCCAAGGTCCGCGGCAGAAATTTCGACCGTAAAGGTGCTGACATATTTTTCGACGCCGTCAACGCTTACCGGTGTTACGACTGCGGAAACAGCGTATTTTTCTTTGGTCTTGGCAGTCTTGGACTGTTCCACAAGCGCGAGCTTGGTATACTTTCTCGCCAGCGGTGTGGTGGTGAACGTTACCTTTGCCTTACCCGTCAGCTTGTCGATTTCAACCTTCGTGCTTCCCTTCGCAGGGGAAAACATGCCAAGGTCTGTAACGATGTCGGTGGCCTTTTCGGTCGAAACAACATCAGTTGCTGTCTTTGTCGCGGTGGTGGTTGTGTTTGCCGCTGTGTCCGCGAACGCGAAGGAAGTAGTTCCCATCGTCGCAGCCAGAGCGACTGTCAGAGCTAATGATAAAAATTTTCTTTTTTTCATAAGTTCTTTTCCTCTCTTTCCTAAAAAATCCTGTCATTTAATCTAAGCAGGCTCAAAGAGCGAAAAACTCTTGCCTATTTGGAATAAGCAAGAGCTTGATGTGCACGCTAAGTGTCTTTGATTCCACAAAAAGAAATCATTGATTCTTATGCAAACAAAATTGTTCGATGGATACTCTCAGCAGAAGCTCACAATCAAACTCTTGACCAGCAGGTTTCCTGACTTCGGGATCACTTCCACACTGCGCCTTCTCAAGCGTAAATCCGCTCAATGACATATTGCAGATGAATCCTCCGTTACAGTGGCTGGGACCGTCCGGGCTTCGCACCCGGTTTCCTATTACCTTCCGAAGAAGCACTGGGTAGATTAAATTCTTTATATCGATTCCATTATAATGCCGGATCCTGTCGAAGTCAATACTATTGTCGAACAAGATCACAAAATAGCTCCAAGCGGCAGCACCGCTGCGAGGTACGCAAGCAGCAGCGCCGGAAGCATATTCGCAACGCGCATCTTTTTTTCCCATATGAGGTTTAATCCGACGCAGAAAATCAGGATCGAGCCAACCAGCGCGATATAGTTCAAAGCCAGTTCCGTCATATACGGTTTTATGAAGACCGCCAGTAGTGTCATCAGTCCTTCGAAGAAAAAGACGGGGATCGCAGAAAAAATACAGCCCTTTCCCATCGAACAGGTCATCACCAAAATGATGATCAGATCCAGCACACCCTTGGTGGCCAGAACAGACCAGTCTCCAAAGATCCCGTCCTGCAGCGAGCCAACGATTGCCATGGCTCCGATGGATACCGTCAGCGAAGCGCTTACAAAGGCATTGACAAAGGAGGCATCGGAAGTGTTGTTGGTTTTCTTCTTCAGCCACTCTCCAAAGTGTTCAAACGCAGCTTCAATATTGATGATTTCTCCGATAAACGCGCCCAAAACAAGACAAACAGTGATCAGCATACTCTGTCCGGACGTAATGACGTCATCATGGACGGTGAGCATTTTTCCCATGGCTCCTGCCGCTCCGATAAACATGATGCTGATGCCGCAGGCGGTCTGCATGGCATTCTGATGTCGTTCTTTCATGAATGTTCCGCCCCACAGCCCGATGATTCCACCTGCGAGAATTGCTGCTGCGTTGATTAAAGTTCCAAGTCCTACCATGTCAGAACATACTCCTTTTTATTCTTTTCCCAGAGAAGCCTTGAATTCCTCCAAAATCGCAAACGCCTTGGACGGCGTAATTTCCATCAAATTCAGCGCGCGTAATTTTTCAATCACCGGGTTCGGCGCGAAGGAAAACATTGAAAGCTGGCTTTCCTCCTCACAGGCAGGCGTTTTTGCTCTGTCCTCGCGTCCTTCCGTTCCCGATGGATCGGCGCTGCGGCTTACGCGTGCGGTCCCTGCGGCGCTCGTGGCGCTGCCCTCCAGCTCAGCGAGCTTCTCCTGCGCATTTTCAAGCAAAATCTTCGGAATTCCCGCCAGCTTTGCCACATGGATCCCGTAGCTGCGATTCGCGGAGCCCTCCACGATCTTGTGCAGGAAGACGATATTGCCGCCGACTTCTGTGACATCGACATTCAGATTGCGTACGCCCGGAAGCTGACCTTCCAGCACCGTCAGTTCGTGATAATGTGTCGCGAACAAAGTCCGGATATGGGTGTGATCATTGCAGAGATACTCACAGGCAGCCCAGGCAATCGACAGACCATCATAGGTGCTGGTGCCGCGCCCGATCTCATCCAAAATGATCAGACTGCGCGCCCTGGCGTTGTTGAGAATATAGGACAGCTCGCTCATCTCCACAAAGAAGGTGGACTGGCCCTGTGCCAGATTGTCCGAGGCGCCGATGCGCGTAAAGATGCGGTCACACACCCCGATATGCGCCTGCGCGCATGGCACGAAGCAGCCCGCCTGCGCCATCAGCACGATCAGCGCGGTCTGCCGCATATAGGTGGACTTACCTGCCATATTCGGTCCTGTGATCAAAAGCAGGCTCGCGTCACGATCATTCAAATAGGTGTCGTTGGACACAAACAAACCGTCACTGACCATCTGCTCAATGACCGGATGTCTGCCCTTGACAATCTCCAGTTCCATCGAAGTATCCACAACCGGTTTCACGTAGCCAAGCTTTTCACTGACCTGCGCGAAGGCAGACAGAACATCCAGCTCCGCGACCGCCGCGGAGGTCTGTTGAATGGTTTCCATATAGCGCTGGATTTTCTCTCTCACACCGACAAAAAGCTCGTATTCCAGTTGATTGATCTTGGTCTGCGCATTCAGAACCAGATTTTCCATCTCCTTCAGCTCCGGCGTAATGAAGCGTTCCGCGTTGGCCAGCGTTTGTTTGCGAATGTAGTTTTCGGGAATCAAATCAAAATAGGATTTGGTAACTTCCAGATAATAGCCAAACACCCGATTGTAGCCGACCTTCAGGTTCTTGATGCCGGTGCGCTCGCGCTCGGTGTTTTCGAGATTGGAAATCCACTCCTTTCCGTCTTGAATCGAAAAGTTCAGATGATCCAGTTCCTCCGAAAAGCCCTCCTTGATCAGCCCGCCTTCTTTGATGGTAAACGGCGGGTCTTCACAGATCGCGCGGTCGATCACGTCATAAACATCCGTCAGACAGTCAATCATGTCACAAAGTTTTCGAAGTGCCGCGCTTTGCATGAGGCCGAGATCACTCTTGAGCTCCGGCAGCACCGCGATGGAATTACGCAGTGCGATCATGTCTCTGCCGTTGGCGTTCCCACATGCAATGCGTCCGATCAGACGTTCAAAATCGTAGACGTGTCGCAGATTTTCTCTGATATTGCTGCGTGTGAGCAGATCATGATACAGTTCCTCCACACCATTGAGCCGCTCGTTGATCTCCGCTGCGTCATTGAGCGGTTCGCGCAGCCATTGGCGCATTTTGCGGCTGCCCATGGCGGTACGTGTCTTGTCGAGGACACCCAAAAGCGACCCTTGTACTTTTTTTTCGTACAGCGTCTCGGTGATTTCCAGATTGCGCACCGTCGCCTTGTCCAGCGCCATGCGCGTGCCGATTTCATAATGCCTGATGTGCGTCAGATGTTTGAGATTTTGTTTTTGTGTTTCAAAAAGATAGTTCAGCAACGCGCCCAGAGCACGTACAGCCCGCGGGCGAAAATCCAGACCCAGTCCGGTCAGAGAAACCGTACCGAACTGCGCTTTGATTGCCTCCACGCACGCTTTTTCGGAATAATAACTTTCTGAAAGAATGTTGAGATACGCTTCTGTCGTCTGTTTCACTTCTTCAACAGAGTAACGCAGAGGAAAATCTTCATTGAGGATGATTTCCTTCGCCTTAATCTTAACCAGCTCGTTCAGCAGCGTCGGATAGAGATCCAAACCTTGGTATTCTGTCAGATACAACTCTCCGGTCGATATATCGCAATAAGCTACCGCCATTGCCTGCTCTTCGGCATAGACCGCAGCCAGATAATTGTTTTCATTTTCATGCAGCATAGACTGTGAGGTCAGGGTGCCCGGCGTGACAACCTGAATCACTTCTCGCTTAACGATGCCCTTAGCCTGCGCGGGGTCCTCGGTCTGCTCACAAATCGCAACCTTATAGCCCTTTTCCACAAGCCTGGCGATGTAACCGTCGGCCGCGTGGAAGGGGACGCCGCACATCGGCGCCCGCTCCTCCTGTCCGCAAGCCTTTCCGGTCAATGTTAATTCTAATTCTTTTGACGCGAGCTTCGCGTCCTCGAAGAACATTTCGTAGAAGTCACCCAGCCGAAAAAACAGAATGCAATCCCGGTACTGTTCCTTGATATCCATATACTGCTGCATCATCGGTGATAACTTCATAAAATTTCTCCTGTTGTCCGTAAATTAGGTTATGTAAATATGTAACTATGTAAAAATGTAATGTAAAACTATCTCGCGTTGTACGCCTTGATACCTTCTTTGATGATGTTGATGCCGGCCTTCATGTCCTCTGCCTTCAAAACGTAAGCGATTCTCATGTCAGATTTGCCCGCTTCCGGATTGGTGAAGAATCCGCCTGCCGGCGCGAACATACAGGTTTCGCCGTTGACATCGAACTCTGTCAACAGGAACATCAGGAATTTTTCGGCATCGTCTACCGGAAGTTTGCAGGTGATATAGAACGCGCCTTCCGGAACACCGTACTGGATGCCTTCGATTTCGTTCAGCGCTTCAACGGCAACATTTCTTCTGTGCTCATATTCCGCCTTGATATCGTTGAAATAGGAAGGATCCATGTTGTAAAGCGCCGCCGCGCCGATCTGATCCAGCGTTGCACAGCACAGTCTGGCCTGACAGATCTTCATCAGATTTCCCATCAGCGCTTCGTTCTTGGAGGCGATGGAACCCATTCTTGCGCCGCACGCGGAGAATCTCTTGGAGATGGAGTCCACGATGATGACATGCTGCGCGGCTTCCGGGAAGGAACCGAAGGTATCCATGCGCTTGCCGTCATAAACGAATTCTCTGTAAACCTCATCCGCAATGATGAACAGATCGTGCGCGATCGCGATATCGACGATCAGTTTCATTTCGTCGTGCGTCAGCACCTTACCGGTCGGATTGCCCGGGTTGATAATGCAGATGGCTTTGGTTTTCGGCGTAATCACAGCTTCGATCTTTTCTTTTACCGCGTACTGGTAGCCTTCCTCCGCAGTCGTCGGGATGCCAACCAGTTTGCCGCCCGCAGCCGCGATGAAAGTCTTGTAGTTGGTATAGAACGGTTCTGCCATGATGACTTCATCGCCATCGTCCAGCAGCGCGGTCATCAGCATGGAAATCGCTTCAGAGCCTCCGGTGGTAACCAGCAGATCCTTCTTTTCAAAATCAAGACCCAGTCTCTTGTAGTAACCAACCAGAGCTTCCAGTAATTCCGGAATGCCTTGAGAATTGGCATAGGCCAATACATCCTGGTCAAAGTTCTTGACTGCGTCAAAGAACGCGCGCGGTGTCTTGATGTCCGGCTGACCGATGTTCAGTCCATAAACTTTTTTGCCTGCCGCTCTGGCCGCGTCAGCGTAAGGAACGAACTTTCTGATCGGAGAGAGTTCCATTGCTTGAATCTTTTTTGATAGTTCCATTTTGTTTTCTCCTTTTTACATAAAGCTAACATTTATTCTAACTCCTCGTGAGAGGTGTTAACGATGGTAAGAATATCGGCCTCCGTAAGGGGACGCGTTGTCTCTGCCGATGTTTTTGACAGATACAAAAGGTACTCGATATTTCCCTTTGCCCCTGTCACCGGACTATAAGTCAGCCCCTGCGGGCAAAGTCCGTTCTCTCCGGCATAGCCGATCACGTTTCGGATGACTTCTGCGTGTACGTTTCGATCCCGCACGATGCCTTTTTTGCCGACCTGCTCTCTGCCTGCCTCAAATTGCGGCTTGACCAGACAGACCAGGCTGCCGCCGGTCTCCTCCAGCAGCTTCGCGGCAACCGGAAAAACCAGCTTCAGAGAAATAAACGACACATCGATGCTGATAAAATCAATCGGCTCTTCTATCAATGAAAAATTCAGATAACGAATATTGCATTTTTCCATGTTGACCACACGCGGATCGATCCGCAGTTTGTAGTCGAGCTGTCCGTAACCGACATCGACCGCGTAGACCTTGCGCGCGCCGTTTTGCAGCATGCAATCGGTAAAACCGCCTGTGGAAGCGCCGATGTCCATGCAGACCGCGTCCTCAAGCCTGATCGGCCAAAGCCGCATGGATTTTTCCAGCTTAAGTCCGCCGCGGCTGACGTAGGGACAGAGATTTTCCTTTACGAAGATCTCCGCGTTTTCGTCTACCTGATTGCCGGCCTTATCGCTTTTTTGTCCGTCAACATATACGATTCCGGCCATAATTGACGCCTTCGCGCGTTCTCTGGACTGGTAAAAGCCACGCTTCACCAGCAGAACATCAAGCCTTTCTTTCAAGTTCTTCACAAATCCTTTCTGTGATTTTTGCCGCGGACAAGCCGTATTTTTCAGTCAGTTCGTCAAACGTCCCCTGCTCGATAAAGCGATCCGGCCAGCCGAAGTTCAAAAGACGATGCTTCGGCTCCAAAGCGCCTCGCAGGCTTTGGCCAAAACCGCCGGATACAATATTATCTTCGATGGTCACAATCAGATCGCCGCGCAGCGTGTTCATGGCATTTACGGAAGTTTCGATCGGTTTCACGATATTCACATCCTGATAACGTGCCTGCACGCCTTTTTCTAACAGCCGGACAAAAACTTCCCGTCCGATGCCGGCCATTTTGCCGACGCCGAGAATCTCCACACGATCCGTAAGGAGCGTGTTCCCATATTCCATCGTCCGGTTGTAATACATCAGGCTCGGAATCCTGCCTTCTTCCTCAGTCATAACCTCCCCGCGCGGATAGCGGATCGCGCACGGTCCGACTTGTTCCATCGCGAAATCCATACTCGCGCGGAGCATCTCGTCGGAAGTCGGTGCCAGCACCGTCAGCTGCGGCATCGTAGCAAGATAGCTGAGATCGAAGATGCCGTGATGCGTCTCACCGTCCGCGCCTACGATGCCGGCGCGGTCGATCATAAAGGTTACCGGAAGTTCCTGCATGCAGACGTCCTCCAGCATCTGGTCGTAGGCCCGCTGCAGGAAGGAAGAATAAATACAGACAAACGGCCGCATATCGGCTTTTGCAAGCCCTGCCGCAAATGTCACAGCGTGCTGCTCGGCAATGCCGACGTCAAAAAAGCGCTCCGGAAACTTTTCGGCAAATCCTCCAAGCCCTGTCGCCTCTCCCATCGCCGCGGTGATTGCCACAACGCGCGGATCTTTTTTTGCAAGCTCTGTCAGATACTCGCCCATGACCTTTGAATAGGTCGGTTTCTCGGATTTCGCCGCCTCTTTGCCCGTTTCGGGGTCAAAGCTGCCGATCCCGTGAAATTTGCCCGGATTTTGTTCCGCGTTGCGGTATCCCTTGCCTTTTTTTGTGATGACGTGGATCAGAACCGGTTCATTCAGGTTTTTTGCCTTCGACAATACATCCAAAAGCTCCGGCAGATGATGTCCGTCCACCGGTCCGAAATAGGTAAATCCCAATTCTTCAAAGAGCACGCCGCCGCGCTCCAAAATCGTGTATTTAATGTCATTTTTGATATCGGCCAATCCCTGCGCGATGCCTTTGCCCACACTGGGAATCGCGCCGATCTTATTCTTGACAAAACTCTTCGCGCTCAGATAACCTTTGGAGGTGCGCAGCGACCCCAAATGCCTGGAAATCCCGCCGATATTCGGCGAAATCGACATGCCGTTGTCGTTGAGAATCACAATGAGCTTGGACTTGGAGGCTCCGATATTGTTTAACGCCTCATAAGCCATGCCTCCGGTCAGCGAACCGTCTCCGATGACCGCAACGACTTCATAATTCTCGCCCTGAATATCCCGCGCCGCAGCGTAACCTGCTGCTGCCGAGATTGAGGTGCTGCTGTGTCCGGTATCAAACGCATCGTGCGCGCTTTCCTTGCCCTTTGGGAAGCCGCTCAGACCTCCAAACTGCCGCAGGGTATCAAACGCGTCCGCGCGCCCGGTCAAAATCTTGTGGACATAGGATTGATGCCCGACATCCCAAATGATTTTGTCCCGCGGACTGTCAAAAATCTTATGCAAAGCTATCGTCAGCTCCACGACACCGAGGTTGGAAGCAAGATGTCCACCGGTTTTGGAAACATGCTCGATTAAAAACTCGCGAATCGCGTAAGATAACAGCTCCATTTCCTCGTCGGACATGTTTTTGAGATCTTCGGGGAAACGATATTGTGTCAGATCTTTTTTCATATTTTGTATCAGTTCCTTCTGGTCTTCAGCTGCAGGGCCAGATCGCGGAAAAATTCCGCGTTGTCGTAATACGGCGCGATTGCCTCCAGCGCGTCATCCGTCAGCTGCTTGAGTCTCGCGAACGCCGCATCCAGGCCGTTCAGTGAAGTATAAGTATTTTTGTGCTGCTTCTTGTCCGATCCGATAGACTTGCCAAGCTCCTTCGGATCACCGATTTCATCCAGGATATCGTCCGCGATCTGATAGGCCAGTCCGAGGTTTTCGGAATAGATGTCCAGATTGCTCAGCATGTCCTTGCTCGGATTGCCCAGATAAAGTCCTGCCTTGATGGCCGCGATAATCAGCGCACCCGTTTTATTGATATGAATATATTCCAGCATTTCATTGGAATACTCGTTGCTTTCGCCTTCAATGTCGGATACCTGACCAGCGACCATACCGCGGCATCCGGCGCCCTTGGCAATCGCGTTGATCGCGCGAATCCGTTTCGCCATCTTTTCGGCGTCGTCGAAATAGAGCATCAAATCTTTGTTCATCGCTTCAAACGCGCTCGTCAAAAGTCCGTCGCCCGCCAGAATTGCCAAGGCTTCTCCGTAAACCTTATGATTGGTCGGAAGCCCTCTGCGCAGATCGTCGTTATCCATCGCCGGCAGATCGTCATGAATCATCGAATAGGTATGAATATATTCCATCGCGCAGGCATAAGGCAGCGCCTCCCGAATATCGCCGCCGGCGAAATCACAGGCCGCAAGCAACAGCACCGGTCGGATCCGTTTCCCGCCGGCAGTCAGGCTGTATTTCATCGATTCATAGAGCGAAATGCTCTTGTTATCGATGTTCGGAATAAAGTCCAGCAGGTGTTCATCAATGATTTTTTTGTAGTCCTCATAGTGTCTGTCCATGAGAAAACCTCCTTTTCTTTCGGAAATCTATTTCGCGTACACTTCGATTTTTTGTTCGGTTTCGTTTAGCATTTCTTTACAGATTTGATAGCAGCGGATACCCTCTTCGTAGCACTTCACTGCTTCATCCAGCGTCGTCTCCTCATCTCGAATCGTTTCCGACAGCTCCTCAAGCTTGTATAAGGCTTCTTCAAATGTCATCGTTTCTCTCCTCCTTCGTCACAGCAAGCTCCGTCACGCGGAAGGTCGCGCTGCCGTCCTTGAGCTTCAGTCTGTAGCTTTGTCCGTCACGCAGGTCGCTGATGGAAGCAAGGTTCCTGCCCGCAGCATCTTCCAGCACCGCGTAACCCTTTCGCAAAACGCGGTACGGATGATTTTCATCCAAAAGCAGTCTGCAGCTTTCGAGTTCATACCGATAGGCGTTCACACGTCCCTGCAGGACATGCCGCATCTCCGCGAACAGTTTCTCAGTACGCAGGTCGGCATAGCTGACTTTTTTTTTCAAATCCGCCATCAAACTGTTTTGCCAGGATTCTGCCCGCTGCATCAGTTCCCTGATATCCGGCACTGCCATCTCGGCGGCTGCCGTCGGCGTTTCGGCGCGTCTGTCCGCGACGAAATCCGCGATCGTAAAGTCAATTTCATGCCCGACGGCTGAGATGACCGGAATCCGGCTGCGATAAATGGCTCTGGCTACGATTTCTTCGTTGAAGGCCCAAAGATCCTCCATCGAACCACCGCCGCGGCCGACAATCAAGGTGTCAATGTCATCAAAATCCCGATTGATCATATCGATCGTGGCCGCAATATCCGCAGCAGCTTCACTGCCCTGCACCAGTACCGGGAATACAATCATATCGGTCAGGCTCGTCCTGCTCTCGATAATTTTAATAATGTCTCGTACCGCCGCGCCGGTATTCGAGGTCACGATCCCGATCCTGCGCGGGAAACGCGGAATCGGCTTTTTATGCGCGGGATCAAACAGCCCCTCCGCATCCAGTTTTTCCTTGAGCATCTGGAAAGCCATGGCCAGATTCCCCTCGCCTGCAATCTCGATACTGCGTACAAAAAGCGTATAGGTGCCGCCTTTTTTGTAGACGTTCAGATAGCCATGGATGATGACCGCCAAGCCGTCCCCCAGCTCGTAATGAAGCCCCCGCGCGTACTGCGCCGGAAAGAAGCAGTTGATCTTGCTGTTTTCGTCGCTGATGGAAAAATACAGATGTCCACTGCTATGATACTTTAAGTTGGAGATTTCCCCTGTGACGGTCAGATTGCCAAGCAGCGGGTCTGTTGTCAGCACGCGGCTGATATAGTGATTCAGTTGTGTGACGGTGATCGGCTTCAGCGCCATATCTTTTGTCCTCCCAAAAGCGCGACGCCAATGGCGTTATCCGCTGACATCTCCGGCTTCCCGAATACGATGTTCAAGTCTTTGTACATGTGCTCCACCAAAAAGTTTCGCATATATTGACTGCAGGATACCCCACCCGCATAGATAAAATTCGTAATGTCATATTGGTAGGAAAGCTGCATGGTCATTTCCAGAATTGAACGGGAAAGCTTTTCAAACAAATCCTCGATCAGCTCCATCTGCGGATGCTGTTCCAGCGCCTTGCCGCACTGTGTTTCGATTCCCGAAAGGTTGACATAGCCTTCCCTGGTCTTAATCGGTGTCAGAATATCGCGGTGACCGATCGCGCGAACCGCCATCTGATCCAAAGCCTCGCCACAAGGGAAATCGAGCCCGAGCGAAACGCCGACGCGGTCGAGTACCTGCCCGTAGGCGATGTCTTTGGAACCGCCGACAATCTCAAAAATGCCTTTTTCGTCGTCCACCAGCAGTGCTTCCGTCGTGCCGCCGCTAAAATGAAAACAGATCAGCGGATTGACATGCTTAAGACTTGAATAGAAGCGGATTGCCTCGATATGTCCCTCTTGGTGTGAAAATTCATAGTACGGTACGCCCATCGCGGCCGCGATCGCCTTGCCATATCCGGCTCCGGCTGTAAAAACCGGCATATAAGAGCCTTCGATCGGGCGCGGGCGTGTCGAAAACGAAATCGCGCCGATATTGTCGCGGATCGCAAAGTCACTGAGCGCCTTTTGGATCGCGTCCGGCAGCTTCTGTACGTGCTGAAAGAACGCTTCCGATTGTCTGAGACCGCGTTCTCCTTTTTTTACATCCAAATATTCCTGATGATTGAACAAGACCCTACCGCTGCAGTCTACCACCGCGACCGATGTCTTGTAATTGCTGGTATCAATACCCAGTGATAACAGTTCACTCTGCATGATTAAACCTCTTCTTCGATCGACCGATTGATTTTGGAAAGCACCGCGTTGATAAATTTGGGGGATTGCGCTTCTCCGTATTTTTTTGCGAGATTTACGGCTTCATTGATGGAAACGCCGTTCGGAACATTGTCCATAAACAGCATTTCTCCAACCGCGAGACGCAGCACCGCAAGGTCTGTCTTGGCCATCCTGCCGGTTACCCATCCCCTGCTCTGCGCGTCCAGCCGCGCGTCGATATCCGCGCGCTTGTCGCATACCTCCTGCGTCAGCTTCTTCGCGTATTCGGTTTGATCTCCAAAGGGAATATCTTTTGCATATTTTGTAAAATCCGGATTCTCCCAATCGTTTCTCGCATCGATTTGAAAGAGAATCTGCATTGTTTTTTCTCTCGCATCTTTTCTGGTCATTTCTATTTACTTACCCTTTCTGTGGCTCTTGTACGCCCTGAATATGAATGTTGACTTCTTTGACTCGGTCATGCGTCAAGTCTTCAACCGCTTCCTTGACGGTGCTCTGGACATCCCACGCCAGCTGCGGAATCTTCACGCCAAAAAGGACGATCAGATAGAGATCGATGCACAAAGCGGTTTTGTCGCCGGATACCTTCACGCCGACAAGGTCCGTATCCTTCGCGCCGATGATCCGCGTCAGATTCCCGCTCAGCGTGTCACACAGTCCATAGACACCCGGTACGCCAAGCGCCGCCTTCATCGCGGCCAGACTGACGACCTCCTCCGAAATCTTGTCAATATTCACTTTGCCGGGCTTATCGCCGCCGGTCTGTGGCATGAGTCCCCTCCGTTTGTATAGTCAAAATTTTATTCATATTCATTATATCAAAAGACCCTCGCATTTTCAATCTTATTTCATGAATAATCGAGGGTCTTTGCGGTATTGATTTTTGTACAAAATGATAATGTTGCCTGTTACATACTTATGGGGTTTCAGCATAAAGATAGGCACCTGACCAGAAAGCAATTGCTCCTCCGCTCTGAAAGATTTTCATCACTGCATCCGCCAATGATAGAAAGCAACGGATGTATGACAATGTCTATCTCAGCTCACCATTTTGCAAAATTCCGTATCGGAATTTGTAAAATAGTACGTAAGGATATCTTCACATCTTTTTCCATTTTTCGCCATCTTTGCTGCGCCACACTGACATAGCCCCTGCCTGTGACCTCCAAAACCACGGATTAAATCGGAACATGATTTTTCTTTCAGATACGGGATTCCGGAAACTGTTTTTGCCCCATTCCCTCCACAGCTTGAAAAGTGAAACGCACATATGTAGTTGTATGTAGAAACCGTCGGTTTGTGCATCAAGACCAATCCTAACTTGCTGCCATCGTTGTTCGTGTAGAAAATGCTATCAACTGCCTCTGTTATTTCTGCTGGATACGCCCCCCTTCCGTATGATTGACATTGCATTCGTTCCATTATCTTGTTCTTCCAGTTCATCATCTACTGTATCCATACTGTGATTTCTAAAATCATTATGATCCTCTTGAATCTCACTTTTAGCGCTAAGATAAAAAAAGCCTATTACGCTGCTGCCTACATTATCAATTCGCATATTCAGATATTTTGCATCTTTATATCCGTCTGCACGTATGATACAGTCATATTCACCTGTAGGAAGATCCGGTATCTGAAATCTTCCATTTTGATCTGTTACAATGATCCTTTCCCCATTAAATTCAAGCGTTGCATTTGGAATCACTACCCTCTCCTCGTTATCCCAATCCATAACCGTTCCGACACAGTTCACACTTTCTGCGGCATTATTTCTGTCCTCTTGGAAATAATATGTGGCGGACGCATCAGCATAGTTCTGATAATGATTATCAACATCCTCCTGTGTCAGCGCCGGACTTTCACTGTATGTTTTATGCGTTGCTCCTCCCTGTGCGCGTATCGGCTCCGCATTTTTTTTCGCATATCCATCTCCGGAAACCGCAGCAACTACCGTTATCATCAATAAAAGACATAGCATTTTCTTTTTCATTTCTCGTGTATAAGCCGGTTAGCCCCTTTTAGGACAATGGCTTAGTCTCCTTTCTTCCAATTCTCTGTGGCGTTATTAAATACTACATTTCATACGCATTCTACACCAAGTTCCACGAATGTTTTACCTGAATCTGTTTTGTGGTCTTATTATGAGCTACGTAGCCAACGGCGGTTTCAAGTTTTATTCTTTTTTCCGTCGCCCCTACAGAGCTGCTCATCATTGTCATCAAATATTCCGCATACATATTGACATCTGATGTTCCCACTGTCCTTGCAGAACTATCTGTAATGTAGCTCCCTAACACGTCCATTTTGACTTCTTTTCCTACATTGGTTAAACCCTCCGCACTTGCAACACCGTAACGTTCATCAATACCATTCTCGCTTAAAGTATAATGATTCTCCAAGGATACCCAAGCGCTTCCGGCAGTTGTTGTTACAGCTGCCTTGGCAGTAAAGTAGCGGTTCCCATAGTCTTTCCAAACGGTTTCTCCATTTGCTTCCATTGGCATCACAGTCGGAATGTGTTGCATCGGAGACAATGCGGTTTCATCTTCTTTGCAGTCTGTAAATTCCATAATAAGTTCATCCCTGCTTTTCAGTGCATAAACTTGTCTGCAATATTCTGCGCCGTTTCCGATCGGCATCATTTGGATGTCTTTGGATTGAGCTGCGTATTCCTCCAACGCCTGCACCAGAGCTTTTGCGATATCCTGTTCAGCCTTTTTACATCTTTTGGGTATCACATAGATTCCCGGTATCGTTATTATGTTCAATTTACATAGTCACCATGTGATCCTGTGTAGCTGAAATATACGACTGTGCCTCTAGCCAAGATTCCGTATCTGCTGGGCGCAATGTAATATAATATTTCCCCAGACGCTCTAATGATTAAATTCTTTCCCCCATCATACAGATTAGTTTCTACAGAAACCGGGTCAAAAAAGGCTTCTGTTCCGTCCTTACTTGAAATTCCTGTGCAGCCTATATCCAAGGAAGAACGGTTCACATTACCGATAGAATTATCTGCGTATAATGTGTAGTCTGCATAACAATAAAAATTGCTTGTTCTTGCATAATTTGTTTTATATGCTAAAGCCTTTACTCTTTTTAAATTCTGCGCAGAAGCATTCGCCGAAAACGTAAGAGGAACGCTGGATTTTTGCTTTGATGCAAGTTCTTTTTCTATTTTCTGCGCTATTTCTTGATAAGCTGCCAATGTAGTGATAATTTCTTTGTATTCTTCAAGATCAAGGTCAAAGCTTCTATCTATTTCCGCATATTCTAAAGTCACATTGTATTCATTCATGATTTCATTAAAGACCTTTTCATATGGATCGCAGGTTTCGGCAAAGCAGAAACCTGTGCTAGCTACGATTAGCATTAATACCATTAAACCACTGATTACTTTTTTTATCTGTACTCTCCTTTGTTTAGTTCCTTTGTGTATAAAAAAAGATTCAATAAATTAAACACATTTACAATCAAAATGATAAATTCTGGTTTGTCAATATATCCATCAACGAAATTCACCCCTAAAATCACAGCAATGAATAATATGAGATTTACTTTTATATTACGAAAGTGATCTTTTTGATAGAGCGTTGTCACGATCATGCAAATTGCTGTTCCAAATGCATCAAGTTTTGCGACAACGATTGCATACTGCTGCATTGCGTGCTCATATATAAAAGTTTCTGATACTCTATCTGTAATGAGCTGCAGCAATAACGGCGCACTGATATTTCCCAGATGATACATAGCATAATTTCTAAGCAATAGCGCTCCCATCCATATCAGAACAATTATTGTTGAATTTTCTTTTTTCCACCAAGCTATCACTATCAGGATCAATGCCGCGACTGTTATGATAGCATATAGACTTGGTCTCGAAAGAAGTACGATCTCTTCTGCCATTCCTGTTGGCCTAATGCTTGATGCTGCATAGTTTCTGAGAGAAAGCAGAAACATTGCAATTGCATAAACCTGAATCGTTATGCCAACGTATTTTTTTGATCTCGTCATTTTTTTCCTTTCCTTGCACATCATAGTATCTTAGAAATGATCCATCAACCAATTATCTTCCCGTCATACTTTTCAGCAGAGAATCCATATGATCATTTTTATCCTCTTTTGGTATTACGCAGATTCAAGATAACATCTCGTCAAGCACATCCTGTGTAACAACGCTTTCTCCAAAAGTAAATCCGGTAAACGGCAATCCCTTTTTATCCGTACCCTCTAACAAATCCATGATCGTCACATTGCACCGGATCTCCTGCATTTGATCCTGCTTGGAAAATCCGACCAAGATTTCATAGACAGCATCATCCATGCGCAAAGTTCCCTCGAGCGGTCCTTCCCACAACTTTTTACCTGTGGAAAATTCATTCGCAAGTACAGAACCATTTGCTGTGCCGGAATAAATTTTTCGGTCGATCCGCACATCAAACTCAAGCGAAACCTCCGCCTCAGTCGTGCTTGCCTCTTTCATTTCATAGGAGTAAGCAGCCTTGCCCTTTTTCGCGTTTTCCTCTATGATATGCCCGGATACCGATTTCAATACGGTTATCGAATCTGTAAGCGTTCTGCTGCCGTTGTCATCATTCAGGCTCGGCTGCCTGAAAAAAGCGAAAATCACGATTGCCGCTATGACAATAACGATAAGGCACACAAGGTATATATGCTTTCTCATTTCAATCTCCTTTAACTCCCAAGCAGCTTCTGCACTTGCTGCTTCTGCTTCTTCCTCATCCTCGTTCATTTATCCGAAGTTTTTGCTTCTGTATATAATAACCGCCGAAAAGGTCATTTGGGGACAAGAAATTTTTATATTTTTTTCAAATCGTGAATTACAACAAAACCGGTATGCTGTTCTATTTATGAGTTCAGCATACCAATTTTATCACCTCATTTCAAGAGTAATGTTGTAAATGTTGGTGCACTACGCAAGTGACAGGAAACGGCTAATTCCAACTCAGCCGATAATACTCATATTGCGTATCTTGCTCATCTTTTATGAAAGCAGCGATACAGCCTTCTTCGCATACGGTGCGAAGTATAACCGGTTTCCTGGAATATTCCGACGAAATCTGCACTGCGTGAACGTCTCCGTTTATGCTGTCAATCTTTAATAGCTGAAATGTAGAATCTACACACAAGGTCACGTCGGTTTTGCTGTCTGTCATGCGATACAGCGGCTTGTTGACTGCTGTATTCTTTTTCTCTTTTGATCGGAAATTATATACCATCAATGAGAATTTTCCGGTTTGTTCATAATCGCCAAGTCCGCAAACCAGAGCATCTTTTGTGAGTCCAAAAGATGTTATCTTTCCATCCAGAGTCACAGATTCAATTTCTCCGTTTTTTCCTACGATCAGGAACCGAGCATCTCCCGCATCGTTTTCCGTCAAGAAACAAATCTCTTTTGTGTTGCACGCCGAATCGGTGCTGACCAGATTCTGACCCTTTGGCAATTCGATTTCGGATAATTTCTCTCCGTCAAAAATTTCCAGTCCAAACTCTGATTTTTTGGAATCTTTCCATAGAAGTACCGGACTGCCCTCTAATATGGAAAGCTTTGGAAGATCTTCGTAATAGCTGCATATACCAGATCGAAGATTTTGTTTTGTTCCGTTTTCAAAATGTACAACCGTCCATTCCAACGGCCCGTTCTTCATGACATAATCGACATACAAAATCGCATTTCCAAAAGGAACCGCACTATGGGTTTGCGCGTTCAAATCCATTGGAACTACTTGTTCTAATGTATCATTCTTTAAATTATACTTAAAAAATCCTTTTGTCTCAGAACCCGGTCCGACATTGACCTTTATGCTTTTTTCTAAAGAAAGCAGTAAATTTTCTTCATCTGCATATTGTGGAAAAGTATCAAAGTTCTGTTCTAAGCTGAGCTTTGTATCCAACCTGTTCACGTCCATGCTTGGTTCTGTCCGCGAACTACACCCAGTTAAGAAGAGTACGGTCAATATCCCCACAAAAAGCACGTTGATGATTCGTTTCATGGCATACCTCATTTTTTACTAGCGACCTCGTACGTACAAACCTGAATGTGCATTAATCGCATCACTCATTTCGCCCCAGGAACAGTCTGCCGCGCCATAGTATTTACTGTTATAATGCGGATCGTTATAGTATACGATGGTTTGTCCGCCTGTACTTCCTTGCCCCCATCTGTATCCAGTGACTACAACATAATGATAGAACTCAGCATTATTATACTTAGGCAGTTTTTTTGTATTTACTTGGCAAATTATCGGGTAACCGGCATCAATATCAGTTCTCAAATTTGTGGCAAAGGGCTCACTACTATTAAAAACTTTTTTGTATGGTTTTCCTGAAATATATTTATTTAAAACTGACGTAACAGAATCAATGTGAGTGTAATCGTTATTCGCCATATTATGCATTTCCGTTCTAAGACTTGATTCTGTCTTTGATACTCCGAAGTATTTTAGCACCATTCTGCATGATGCCGGTCCGCAGGAGTTTTTTTCTTCCTGTTTATAGCATGTAACTGATAATTCTTTTGCACCTCCTGCTCGTTCAAGGCTGAATGGTTCTTCACCGTCTGCATACGCAAAGGTTATCGTAGATGTCATCAATAAAATAGCCAGTATGGAACACATAGTTTTTTTCATATTCATAAGATTTCTCCTTCCTACAATTGTTTCATCTATTCATCATTTTCGAATATTTGCTTTACGCTTTTAAGCTCCACGAATGTTTTACCTGAATCTGCTTTGTTGTCTTATTATGGGATACATAGCCCACAGCTGTTTCAAGTTTAACACTTTTTTCAATCTGAGGCTGCCCTGCAAATAAACTCTTGACGCAATATTCTGCATACATATTGACATCTGATGAACCCTCTGTTCTTGCTGAACGATCGGTAATATAAACGCCTATCGGATCTATTTCTACAATCCTTTCACCTTTAGAAATTCCCTCCGCATTTGCATTGCCGTAACGCTCATCAATGCCATTAGCGCTTAAAGTATAATGATTCTCCAAGGATACCCACCCGCTTCCGGCAGTTGTTGTTACCGTTGCCTTTGCAGTAAAATAGCGGTTTCCGTAGTCTTTCCAAACGGTTTCTCCATTTGCTGCCGTTGGCATCACAGCCGGAATGTGCTGCATCGGAGATAATGCTGTTTCATCCTCTTTGCAGTCTGTAAATTCCATAATAAGTTCATCTCCGCTTTTCAGTGCATAAACTTGTCTGCAATATTC
>ERZ857480.26094-NODE-40114-length-57946-cov-59.5078_pt1 | contig 57946 bp, 43 predicted proteins | sample MGYA00519767_ERZ857480 | MGnify/ENA primary metagenome ERZ857480 (study PRJEB31778, sample SAMEA3449210) | human gut metagenome | biome: human gut; feature: human-associated habitat; material: faeces | place: United Kingdom | collected 2010/2012 ...
CCTCGCGGATGCGTGAGCGGTGAGCTTAACGCATCCGGAGAAACTCACAAAACGGAGCAATCCGTTTTGTGAACCGCCTATGGCGGTAATAGGTTCTAAGCCGCCGGAGGCAATCATCAAAATCCGTAATTTTGGGCGGCGTGTACGGCCAAAATTACACCTCGCGGATGCGTGAGCGGTGAGCTTAACGCATCCGGAGAAACTCACAAAACGGAGCTATCCGTTTTGTGAACCGCCTATGGCGGTAATAGGTTCTAAGCCGCCGGAGGCAACTCCTCCGCTTTAATATCTCAGCCGATTTGGGCCTTCCCTGACCTGAAAATCGCCCTGGCTTGTAAATATTCCTGCGTATGTTATACTTAGTTATAAAAACCAGCGCAAACCGGGAGAAGCAACATGCGCCACAGAATAGTGTCTACCGATTCAGGCTCCATTGCGGAGGAGCTTGGAATTGAATCAGGATCATGGCTCATATCTATTGACGGCGAAGATATCGTCGATATCATTGACTATGAGGCGCTCTGCTCGTCCGAGTCCTTATTGCTGTGCTACGAATCGCCAGGCGGCGAGTTGGTGGAGGCTGAGATTGAGAAGGAAGCCTATGAGCCGCTGGGCCTTAATTTTGCCGACGACCTCATAAACGGAATGAGAAGCTGTAAAAACCGCTGCCTGTTCTGCTTTATAGATCAGATGCCAAGGAAGGGCAGAAAAACCCTTCAGTTTAAAGACGATGATTGGCGTATGTCGATAATAATGGGCAATTATGTTACCCTTACAAACGTATCAGACGGTGAGTTCGAGCGAATCCTGCGCAGGCGGGCGTCTCCGCTGTATATATCGGTGCATGCTTTGGATCCTGAAATAAGGATTAAGATGATGGCTAACCCTACCGCGGGACTGATCGTTAAACGGCTTGAAAGGCTAAAGTCCGAAGGGCTGCGCTTTCACAGCCAGATTGTGCTCTGCCCCGGTATAAATGATGGCAAGGCGCTTGATTATACTCTGTACGGGCTTTCCAGGCTTTATCCTTCCGCCCAGTCCGTTGCGATAGTTCCCGTTGGACTGACAAGACACCGCTCTGGACTATATCCGCTGCGCTGCCTCAGCGCCCACGAGGCTGAAAGGACAATTTTGCAGATCAACGCCGTACAGGAAAAAATGAGAGGCTTATATGGGGTTGAATTCGCCTACGCCTCTGATGAAATGTACATGATAGCGGGCAAACCCTTGCCCTCATACGATTCATATGGAGGTTTTCCTCAGTTGGAAAACGGGGTAGGTATGCTTAGGAAGTTTGAGCGCGAGTTTCTGGATGAGCTAAGCAATATGAAGCCTTTGGCGTCCGAGCTGAACATAGACGCCGTGTCCGGAACCTCGGCGTTCGATTTTCTTAAACGCCTATTTAAGCGTTTGAGGCCGCATAATATAAACATAAACCTGCATGCGGTTAAAAACGATTATTTTGGGGATACCGTCACCGTTTCGGGACTTGTCTGCGGATGTGACATCGTAGGCCAGCTAAGGGGCAGGCTTTTTAGCGATAAATTAATAATACCGTCCTGTATGCTTAGAGAAAATGACGACGTCTTTTTGGATGGCATGCGCGTACCGGACGTTGCCAAGGAGCTGAAAGCCACGGTGCTTCCCGTATGCGCTTTTGACGGCGGCAGGCTTATTGAGGAGATATTTAGAATAAATTAAAATCGAAATTATGCGAGGTATAATATGTCAAAACCGCTTGTTGCCATTGTAGGCCGTCCAAACGTGGGAAAATCCACGCTGTTCAACAGGCTGATCGGGAAAAGAATAGCTATAGTGGAGGACACTCCCGGCGTAACCCGCGACCGTATCTATGGGGATGCCGAATGGCTCACGCATTCATTCACCCTCATCGACACCGGCGGCATTGAGCCGGTAAAAAACGATATAATCAGCGTGCAGATGCGCAGGCAGGCCCAACTGGCCATTGATACGGCGGACGTTATCATCTTTCTTGCTGACGGAAGGGAAGGCATTACCTCTGCTGACGAAGATGTCGCCGAAATGCTCAGACGAAGCAAAAAACCTGTGGTGCTTGCCGTGAACAAGGTAGATAATCTTAAGCTTGAGGATACGGTCTACGATTTTTATGCATTGGGCATAGGAACGCCGATTACGATATCGGCCGAGCAGGGGCTTGGCCTTGGCGACATGCTTGATGAGGTAACGGCGTATTTTGGCGAGACAGGGACTGACGCAGATGAGAGCGTCACCCGCATAGCGGTGGTGGGCAAGCCAAATGTGGGAAAATCCAGCCTGGTAAACGCGCTGCTCGGCCACGAGCGTACAATAGTCAGCGATATACCCGGTACTACTCGGGACGCTGTTGATTCCCCGTTTGACTATAATGGGGAAAGCTATGTCCTGGTGGATACGGCGGGTCTTAGGCGCAAAAGAGCGATTGAGGACGAAAGCATTGAACGCTACAGTGTAATCCGCTCCCTTGGGGCAATAAGGCGCGCCGACGTATCGTTGATCGTTATTGACGCTTCGGAGGAGCTCAGTGAGCAGGACGTGCGGATCGCGGGATACGTACATGAAGAGGGCAAGGCGTCGGTGCTGGTCGTCAATAAATGGGACCTCATTGAAAAGGACACGTACACTATGGATGCATTCAAAAAAAAGCTTGCTTTCGACCTCGCTTTTATGAGCTATGTGCCAATGATTTTTATATCGGCCCTGAGCGGGCAAAGGGTGTACAGGGTAATGGATACCGTGCGCACGGTGTGTGAGCAAAACAGCAAAAGGATCTCTACCGGAGTCCTCAACGACATAGTTTCGGAGGCCATAATGGTTACAGAACCACCGTCTGATAAGGGCAGGCGCCTAAAGATCTACTATGCGGTACAGGTGTCTGTAAAGCCACCCACCTTTGTCCTATTTGTAAATGATCCCGAGCTTATGCACTTTTCATATAAGCGATACCTGGAAAACTATATCAGAAAATCGTTTGGCCTGAATATGACGCCAATCAGGCTGATAATCAGAAAGCGCGAAAAGCAGGATCAATACAAGGCCTGAAACATAATTTAAGCTGCGGAGGAAATCTATGGATTATCTTGTTTGTGGATTGGTTCTGATAATGGGTTACTTTATAGGCAACATTGAGACTGCCGTTTTGGTCAGCAGAATGGCATATGGCGACGACATACGCAAACATGGAAGCGGCAACGCTGGCACTACCAATATGCTGAGGGTGTTTGGCATGAAGCCTGGCATGCTTACATTTATAGGAGATTTTTTAAAGGGCATACTGTCCGTTATAATTGGAAGGCTTATCTGCGGCTGGCTATGCGGGGACGCAATAATCCTTGGCGCGGACATGGCGACCATGGGCGGCTATCTGTGCGGCCTGGGAACCGTGCTGGGTCACGATTTTCCAATATTCTTCGGCTTTAAGGGTGGAAAAGGCGCCGCCTCCACCTTGGGAATAGCCTGGATGGTCGCCCCATGGGTAGCGCTGGGAATAACGGTTTTCAGCTTTATAGCAATATATGCAACACAAATGGTTTCCGTGGGATCGCTGCTGGGAATGACGCTGTTTACCGCAATTACCATTGTCCTTAACACATCCAATATCCCGCTGATAATATTATGCTCGGCGCTATGGCTGCTGCTCATTATACGCCATGGCGATAATATAAGGCGAATATTCAACGGCACGGAAAGCCGCCTTTTCAAGCGGCCTGGAAGGGGCCATGAAAACGGCAAGGACGTATAGCGACGCGTCGCGCCAAGCCGTATGCTTGATAAAGTTCTTAAATAGGAGTATAATATCCTTTCATGTGGCTTTTGCCGTAATTATCCGCTAAGGAGCGACTTATATGAACAGAAGAAAATCAACGAGAAGAAAAATGCGCGCAACGCCGCGGTTTTTCCTAATACTGTTACTCTTGGCTCTGGTCGTTGCCGCCATAATCATACTTGCCGGCAAATGTAGCACAAAGCCTGGACCACCAACCCCCAGCCAAACGCCCGGGGGAATTACCATAGACGGGACACCGGGTCAGACGGCTACTTCAGAGCCTGGACCTACGCCCTCATCCACCCCCGCATATACTCCCATACCAAACCCCACGTCTATAGATTCGACAAAGCCCAGCGCATTCGGCCTTCAGACCGGTATGCAGCTCAATGGGGAAAGCATAACCGAGTATGTTTCGCCCTACGACATACTGTTTGGCGACGCACGGGAGTACTCAGCTGTGGAGGGCGTGACAACCTTCAGAGGAAATAACTTCCGTGACGACGCTACCTATGGCTCCGCAACCAACGTTATTGATAAAGAACTGGAGCTGATATGGACTACCGATATACCAGGCAGCATTGCAAAGGGTACAGGGAGCGGAACATGGTTCGGCGCTGGATGGACCGGACAGCCGCTGATAGTACGCTGGCCCGATTCCACCAGAAGCGTCATGAATCTCTTTGATGAAAAGAAAGCGAAGGATGGTCTTATCGAGGTTATATACGCAACTGAAAACAGCTATATTTATTTTCTTGATATTGACGACGGTTCCTTTACCCGCAACCATATAAAGGGAGGATGGACCTTTAAGGGCTCCGGCAGCATTGACCCGCGCGGCTATCCCCTGCTGTATGTAGGGGCCGGCGATTCCGGACCGGCCGGACCGGCGGAAAACATGATTTTCAGCCTCATCAACGGTGAAAAATTATTCAGCTATGGCGGTTCGGACAGCTTTTCCCTGAGAAGCTTTAAAGCGTTTGATGGATCTACCATCGTTCACGGACCGACCGATACTGTGACATATGCGTCTGAGTGCGGCGTCATATACCAGTTTAAGCTAAATACCAGGTACGATGAATCGGCCGGTACCATATCCATCGACCCAAGCAATATGCTGAAATGGCGCTATACTACTGAACGCACGCGTAGCCATGGTACGTCGTCTTACTGGCTCGGCTTTGAGGCCAGCCCTATCATATGGCGCAACTATATGTATGTTCCCGATAACGCCGGAAACCTGTTTTGTATAGACATCCTGAAAATGGAGGTTGTATGGATGCAGGACGTCCTTGACGACACCAATTGTACCCCCATATTCGAGATAGACGAAAGCACCGGCGAGGCGGCTATCTATCTTGGAACATCAACCCATTGGACGGCGGATCAAAACGAGATAGCGCAAATACCGTTTTGGAAAATCAACGCTATAACAGGCGAAATAATATGGAAAGCGCCCGGATACCGCTGTACGCGCACCAATGTATCCGGAGGAGTGCAGAGCACCGCCGCGCTCGGAAAGAATAATGTATCCGATCTTATATTCGTATCCTACGCCCTGACCGTTGATACCGATACGCGTGGCAGGCTTGTCGCATACAGCAAGGGTACGGGCGAGGAGGTATGGACCTATGATCTCAAAAATTACAGCTATTCCTCTCCGATTTTGATGTATGATGAAAATGGCGATGGATACCTTGTTACCTTTGACGCAGGCGGCACGATGTACCTGCTCGACGCAAGGACCGGCGTATTGCTTGATTCGCTGCAGCTTGAGGGCAACTTTGAAGCCAGCCCCGCCGCATTTGGGAATACCATTGTCATTGGAACGCGCGCTTCAAAAATATACGGCATAAAGCTCAGATAAGCGTATAAGTAAAAAAGCCATGGGCGTGGATCAGCCTATGGCTTTTTTGTGTTCTCTAAGATAATGATGATTATCTTAACGCTATCAGGCTTTAATTATTATAGGATTGTTCAAGTTATTTTTCAGGTATTGTATCTATTTATGGTCATTATTATATGGCTGTCGCCAAAAAACAAAGGAGGACTGTACTTCCAAACTTAAGTCAAACAGGCACTGCCCTCACTGTACAGCTTCTAAATACGAACCTATATCCTCCGACTATCCTCTATATTAAAAACAGCCTTTAATATATAAAGGCTGCATGTTTGCTTCTGTTAGTTTTTCTATTCCACTTCGCCCGTCGTATTGAAGGAGCCGCCTGCAAGAGCCTCGGCAAAGTCTTCGGTAGCTATTGCCTTCCATACCCCGTCAATCATTTTAAACTCTACGTCTATATTATTGGTCACCGTTGAAACATCGGGGTCTTTGAAGACCTCAAGCCATAGCTGATGTTTTACCTCGGCGTCCACTTCGCCCTCATAAGCTCTTGCCTTAATTAAGAACTTCTCGTAGGCAATACGGTTGCTTATGGTGGTTATATCCACGTTGCATGTCGCGCTATCGCCTGACGCCTTCGTGTTCTTTACCTTGCATTCGAGCTTTGAAAAACTTGCCTCCATGAACTCCATCATGCTTCCGTCCTCATCCGGAAGATCGCCAAACACGCTTGTCGAACCATTTTCAAGGCCTTCATCAATAAAATATTTTTTAAGGCCTTCATCGTCAAAATTTTTAAAAGCCTCTATTCCGCTTTTAAGCACCGAAGCCGGAGTGTTTCCCTCATCATCCCTTGCTTGGCATCCGCACATAAATGCGGTAAGGATTACGGCCAAAATGAGGATAGCGACACCTCTTTTTTTCATTTATTTTTATCCTTTCTAACAAATATATAGATAGACGCCGCAAACCACGCACACATCTTTTACAATCATAACCCATCAATATATAGATGTCAATCAAACAGTGCCGCCGCTAGCGCCGCAAGAGAATCAACAGCTATGGCCTCCGCCCTCGCAGAGGGCGGAACCCCGCACTGAGCGCATGCGGCTAGCGCCTCCTCCCTTGGTATTCCCCCGGATATGAGATTATTTTGAATGGTCTTTCTCCTGTTTGCGAAAACCAGCGCACACAATCTGCAAAGCTTATTAAAGCCTTCTCTGCCGTGTATTCTTGTAAGCTTTACTACGGTCGATTCAACTTCCGGCATGGGATAATAGCTTTCCGGCGGCAAATCGATAAGCTTTGACGCCGTATATTGATATTGCGATATAACCGCAAGCGGGCCATAGGCACGGCAGGACGGCTGAGCAAAAAACCGGGCAGCCGCCTCGCTTTGAAGCATCAGGGTCATGCTCTCAATCGGAAGGCCGCTCTTTAACAGCCTCATGCATATGGGAGTTGTGACATAATATGGAAGGTTGGCCACAACATCAATCGTTTCGCCCTTCAGCATCTCATGAATAAGGCTTAGATCACACTTTAAAAAATCTGAAAAAAGCATGGTTACATTATCGCATCCCTCCAAGGCAAAGCTTAGGACCTGCTCAAGTCCCCTGTCTATTTCGACTGAAACGACATGGCGCGCCCGCTTTGAGAGCATACGTGTCATCGTACCCAAACCCGCCCCGATCTCAAGAACACCTTTTCCATCGATATCAGCGCCATCAACTATGGACTCTAGAGCGCCCCTATCGTCGATAAAATTCTGGCCAAGGGCTTTATTGGGCTTCAAGTCAAACCTGTTCATTAAATACTTTGTATTAAGCTTATCCATACCTATGGGTTCCTCGGAACAACTACACTGTTTTTCAGAATATAAATCTTGAAATTGCGTTTTCTCCCCCAGCGTCTGCATTCGCCTTCGGTATTGAAAAACAGGTCCACAAGGTTTTTCATGCCGTTTTCCGCGTGGCGAAACCCTCCGGTATCCAGGGCGGTGCCGTAGCCGTAACCTGGAACGTATATCTTGGAATAATACGGTATTACCTTTGGGTTAACCGCAATGGTGCCAAGATCGGGCCAGGTGCCCTTTGCCGTCCTCTCCCCCGTGTGCGTATATGCGGTGCATTCCACATGCATTACCTCCGCGATCATATCCTCTGTAGGCGGGGCTTTATAGCGCCTCCATTCGCCCAAATAGCTGGTTTGATACCGAATCCTCGTTCCGACCCGTATTACCTCGTCAACCGCTTCGGCAATCACTGCCTGGTCTACCGTTTCGCGCGATATTTCAACGCCGTCCTTAATGGTTATTCTCTGCGTAATCTGTTTGGTTCCGTCCCTTCCCTCCTGTTGGATTACGCTCTTGCCCTCATACATCGTGCTGTCCTTCACAATTATCTCCTGGGAATAGAGCGGCCTGTAAGAGGTAGCGTATTCAATCTCGACCGAAGCATAACTTATCCTTTGTCCTGGCTCAAGCTCTGCAAAGGGCTTATGCGACAGCTCGTCATCGGCATCATATAAAATGTTGGCCTTTGCTAACGCGTCCCCCACAGTTCCCCCGCCAAGGCTTACCACAGTTACCTTGTCCTCAGACGCTACCGCGACGGGAAAAGCCCTGTCAACCTCTATTGACATCCCATCGTCAAGCATCGCATCCAATGGATATGATACAATATCCTCAGAATTCAAAACTATTTGCGCTTCCCTCAGAAACTCCCCTACGGTTTTTGGCCAGACCAGATATTGGGCTGATTTACCGTTTGCATTTAGCAATACCGTCACCCTGCCGTCCTTCGTGTTTGACATTCCATACAGCGATATCAGCGACAATATGAATCCCGCGGCCAAAAGCAGGTCAAGCGCGACAAAACCAATGCGTCTAAGGTTCACTGAATGGGTTTTATACGGTGATTCAGTGCCGTTATCTTCGGCAGATTTAGACGCTATAACGCTCCTTAATTTGGAAGTTAAAGAAAAAAGGCACGTTCTAAATCGTGCCATAACGCCGGTTAATGGCCTTATAGTGCTATAACTGTCGCGGTCCGCCTCTGTATCCGAGCCGGCAGTTCGTCTTTGAGTATTCATAACTCCCCCTGTTTTACTAAAGCTTACGGACAACTGTTTATCTTGTACACAAACTTAAACAAATATTAGCATAAAACTTTCTTGCTGTCAAACCCGCGCGCTTTGCCAATTATAAAGCGCTGACAATAAGCGTTTGCCAATACTTCTACTTTATTATATAATAAGGTGGATTTAAATATATGGAGGCATATTTTGAAAAAAGCGCTCTCGTATATCTTCGTATTGCTTCTTGTGCTTACGACCGTATTCGCCGGAGGCTGTTCTAAAAACGTCTCAGCTTCCGCCGGCGAGCTTATTACAGCGTTTCTTGACAAGCTCTGCGCTGGAGAATACAGCGAGTGTTATAAATACCTTGACACCGACTCCGCGAGGAGTCAGGGGGATATGGAGCAGATCATAAGCTCCGTGACCAAGTCGGTCTGGGCGCGCTATAACGTAATCGGCGATAATGGAAAACGCATTGAATACGACCCTGACAAGGCGTATTTCACCGCGTCTCCCAGCCTGGAGGTAACCCCAACGGCGAATACTTCAACGGGCGCGATCGATGTATCACCCGATGCGGCTTCTACTGGCGTCAATGTCTCGACAGCTAAAAGCGTTCCGCTTTCAAACGGTAATCCATCAAACGAGCCTGGTCCCACTCCGTCCCCTACAGGGATTATAACGCCCGTACCTTCCCCGTCGCCGGCTCCGGCGGCCGCGGAGGATAAGCCGCTTGAGGATGTGCTTGAGGAAATCGAATCCCTTTTGGGAAACCAGCAGTACCTTGAGTATACATTTGAAAACATATCAGAGGAACGTTTTGCGGCGCTTTATGAGTCAACATTTGATATGCTTGACATAACCTCTATGTCGTACTCGATTGAATCGCTAAATGAAGGCCAGTATATGACCACGGTCAGCTATAGCCTTACGTATCGCTCAGCGCTGGCAGGCGATATGACATATCGGTTTAGCCTTGCTCTTCGCAACCGCAGCGACGGCTGGACCGTTCCCTGGTCCCCTTCCCTGATCTTCCCCAGCATGGATTGGGGCGACAGAATAGTAAAGCACAGGCTTGCTTCATCCAGAGGGGAGATTGTAGCTGCTAAGGGTTTCGTTATGGCTGAAAACGTAAGCGCCCACGCAATAGTAGCCAACACCTCAGAGATTGCTGAACCTGTCGCGTTTGCCCAGCAGGTTGCCTCCCTGCTTGGGCTTGACGCCAGCGCCATTGAAAAGCGAATTCGCGGCGCTTCATCAGGCTCATCGGTCTTGCTGGACAAGCTATATCCTGACGAGCTTACCGACACGCTTAAGGAACAGCTTATGCTTATAGACGGAGTGAGTATAGATTCCGAGGGCTACGGGGCTCTGCGCAATTATCCTTTCAGCGATACTCTGGCCCATGTTCTGGGATACGTTGGCTATATCGACGGGGACAAACTGGACCAGTATAACGAGGGACGCACCGGCGAGGATGGATTGTATAACCCTGATTCCATCGTAGGAAGGTCCGGCCTTGAAAGGCTGTATGAATCCGACCTTCGTGGCAGGGACGGCTATATGATCTTCATCAGAAGCTATGAGGGAATAAACCAGGGGACGCTGTATAAAAAGGACGTTCAGAATGGTTACGATATCAAATCTACCTTTGATATGGATTTGCAGCTCAGGCTTGAGGAAGTGCTTGATTTAACGCTTTATGGCGACGACGTGGCCGCCGCCGTAGTCGTAATGAATCCGACAACAGGGGCGATTCAGGCAATGTCCTCATACCCGTCATATGACATAAATCAACTTGCGCGCGGAAATACTGACTATTATAAAGCGCTAACCGACGACGCTCAAAAGCCGCTTCTCAACAGGGTAACACAGGGCCTATATCCTCCCGGGTCTACCTTTAAGGCTTTTACTGCGGCTGCCGCGCTTCAATACAATGTCTTAACGCCCGATTATGTATTTACAGGCAAAATAGTAAACGATTACTGGACTCCCACCGAATACGGCACATGGATCTGGCCATCCATAAAGCGGGCCGAGATACGCAATAGGGAGCTTCCGCTAAACATGCGAAACGCTATGCTGCACTCGGACAATATCTACTTTGCCAACGCCGCCCTGCTGATGGGCGAGGACCGCTTTATTCAGTTTTTAGAAAAAATCGGGATGAACGACAGCGTCCCGTTTGAACTGGGATCCTCAAACTCCCAGATAGTAAACGAAAACACCGATATTTCATATAAGCTGCTCGCGGACATGGGATATGGCCAGGGCGAGCTGCTGGTAACGCCGCTTCAACTGGCGGCCATGTTTTCAGCGTTTGCAAACGGCGGGTCCATGGTTGTCCCCCGCATGGTCGAGGGGTTGTATAAAACAGAAGGCTCAAGCTATAGCGCCGTATCAACTAGCGAACCAGAAACATGGATAGAAAACGCAATCAGCCAATCCGCCGTTTCTAAACTTCTGCCCATGCTTGAAGATGTTGTAAACTCCAAGTATAACGGTACAGGACGTCCCCTGCGCGTAAAAAACTGCACGGTGGCGGGCAAGACGGGTACAGCGGAAATCGGCTCGGACAAGAGCCGTGAGATATCCTGGTTTGTAGGATTCAGAACAGGGGTATCCGATGAGGATGCGAGGCTTGCCCTTGTCATGATTGAGATACCCAATGAGGATAAATATACCAGCCTCAAGTTCGACATCGCACGGGCTATGCTTGAGATGGAAGCCGCTCCCGATGAGGATACCGGCGGATAACTGAGCATATCCTCCATATTTTCGGTTGCGGCAATGTTTCTCGTTGCTAATGGAGTCCCATAGGTATAGAATAAAGTGTATGAAAAATGCGCGGATAATTGTGCGCTAACATAAAAACGGAGGTACAGCGAATGAACAAAATTGTAACTGCAAAGGAGGCGCTGTCCAGGATCAAGGATGGCGATACGCTTCTAGTAGGCGGATTCCTTCAGGGTGGAAGCCCAGAATACATTCTGGGCGAACTGGTCGATCATCCGGCCAGGCATCTGACAATAGTCAACAACGACATGGGACTTGCCGAAAACAACCTTACAAAGATAATGGAAAACGGCAGGGTTGACAAGATAATCTGCACTTATATAGGCCTTAACCCAATGGCCCAGCAGATGTACCATACCGATCCAACTACGGTTGAGCTTAACCCACAGGGTACTCTGGCAGAACGCATACGCTGCGCAGGCGCTGGAATCGCGGGATTTTATACGCCGACAGGCGTTGGCACCGTTATAGAGGAGGGCAAGGAAAAGCGCAGCTTTGACGGGGTGGAATACCTATTTGAAAGGGCGCTTTCGGGAGATGTAGCCATTGTTCACGCGGCTGTTGTTGACGAATCTGGAAATTGCTTTATGAAAGGCTCTTCAAAGAACTTCAACGCCGTAATGCCCGCCGCTGCCGAATATGTAATTGTTGAAGCTGAAAAAATCGTTCCCGTAGGCGAAATTGACAGCGAACTTGTAACCGTATCCGGTATATTTATAGATGCAATCGTAAGCATTCCCAAGGAGGGCAAATAAATATGGCACTTGATAAGAAGAACTTTATCGCAAAGCGCGTGGCTATGGAGCTAAACGACGGAGACGTTGTAAACCTTGGCATAGGTCTGCCCACTCTGGTAGCCAATCATATACCTGACGGCATAAACGTAACGTTTCACGCTGAAAACGGCATAATCGGCGCGGGGCCGGCTGCTGGCGAAGACGAGCTTGATTTGGATATATTCAATGCCGGAGGACAATACATAACGGTTGTAAAGGGGGCAAAATTTCTATCAAGCGACGAATCCTTCGCAATCATCAGGGGCGGGCATGTGCACATGACCGTTCTTGGCGCGCTTCAAGTGGATCAAAAGGGAAATCTCGCCAACTGGAACGTGCCTGGCAAAAAGGTAACTGGTATGGGCGGAGCTATGGACCTGGTTGCAAAGGCGAAGAAGGTAATAGTAGCCATGGAGCATACGGCAAAGGGTAACCATAAGATCCTGTCGGAATGCACTTTCCCATTGACAGGGGCCGGAGTAGTAGACATCATCATTACCGACCTGGGGTTCATGGAGGTAACGCCCGAGGGCCTTGTCCTTAGGGAAATCGCGCCCGGCGTATCCGTTGAGGAGGTACAAGCCGCCACTGGAGCCAAGCTTATAATACCAGATGATATTAAAGTAATAAACGTAGAATAGATTTGCGGGAGGAGCAGGATCAATGAAGGATATCGTAATAGCGTCGGCATGCAGGACGGCCATAGGTTCATTCGGCGGCGCGCTTAAGGACGTGCCAGCGGTCGAGTTGGGCTGCATTGTAATAAAAGAAGCTGTCAAACGCGCGGGGATCAATCCGTCTGATATCGACGAAGTAATAATGGGGTGCGTGCTTCAGGCCGGCCTGGGGCAAAACGTAGCCCGACAGGCCATGATTAAGGCAGGCCTGCCGGTTGAAACCCCTGCTATGACCATAAACAACGTATGCGGTTCAGGCTTGAAGTCGGTAAATACCGCAGCCGCGTTAATACAGGCTGGCGACGCGGATGTGGTGCTGGTAGGCGGAATGGAAAACATGAGCATGGCGCCATACGCGCTTCCTAAAGCGCGCTTTGGTTACCGCATGAGCATGCCGGAAGACGTAGTGGTGGACACGATGGTAAAGGACGGCCTTTGGGAAGCGTTTAACAACTATCATATGGGCGTAACGGCTGAAAACCTTGCAAAGCAGTATGGAATAACGCGCGAAATGCAGGATGAGTTTGCCGCAAACAGCCAGCAAAAGTGCGAAGCGGCCCAAAATGAGGGGCGGTTTAATGAGGAAATAGTTCCCGTGCCGGTAAAGGTCAAGCGCGACACCGTTATGTTTGACCGCGACGAATTTCCGCGCTCCGGCGTAACCAAGGAGGGTTTGGGCAAGCTTAGACCCGCATTTATAAAGGACGGAACCGTAACCGCTGGAAACGCCTCCGGAATAAATGACGGAGCTGCCGCATTGATAGTTATGAGCGCTGAGAGGGCGGCGGAATTGGGAGTAGAACCCATTGCAAGGATTATCTCAACGGCGTCGGCCGGCGTAGAGCCGCATATAATGGGAATAGGTCCCGTTCATAGCACAAAAAAGGCTCTTAATAGGGCTAAAATGACATTGGATCAGATCGACCTCATAGAGGCAAACGAAGCTTTTGCCGCCCAATCCATTGCGGTAAGCAAGGATATGGGATGGGATATGGATAAAGTTAATGTAAACGGCGGCGCGTTGGCCCTTGGCCATCCCATTGGCGCATCGGGAGCCAGGATCCTGGTGACTCTGCTTTACAGCTTGAAGCGCATGGGCAAAAAAACCGGCCTTGCCACGCTGTGCGTAGGCGGCGGCATGGGCGTGACAACCATTGTAGAGGCGCTATAGGGGTTATTGCTTTCCACGCATCACTGAATATGTAACTTAGCATTTTGCGCCATCGTCCTTTTAAAGGGCGGTGGCGTATCCTTCATAGCGCGTTAAGTATTAGAATTTAGCGTGTCATAAAAGCGGGTAAACCACTTTTTGAGGTTTGCCCGCAAAAAAGGCCATAAGGCCTTTCACTAAGTGCTATCAGCACTTAGTGAGCTTAACCCGCAAAAAAGGCCATAGGGCCTTTCACTAAGTGCTGTATAGCACTTAGTGAGCTTAACCCGCAAAACATGGCCTTCGGCTGCAAGCAGCTATTAGGCCATGTTTTGCTCTCAAGGTATCAAAAGACCGGCGCACATGTCGCCGGCTTTTGATGAATTATACTTTTTGAGGATGTATCCAAGTTACACTCTCTGATCTTTGATGGATTATAAAATTGGGGTGAAGTTTCCAAGCCTATACTATTCCCTCCGCGTTTTTTGGAGTTCTTAGAACCTTTTTTGCAAAAAAGGTTCTAAGCCGCCGGAGGCAATTATTAAAATCCGTAATTGCGAGCGGCGTGTACGGCCAAAATTACACCTTCTGAGCTGGATTTGCAGTCAAGAGCGGCGGCGCTTTCATATTAATGTAGAATCCTTTCACCTCATTAATTGAGCCTAAAATCTGTCCCATACGTTTGTATTTAATAAAAGCCTTGGAAATTGATGTTATTCTAGTTATACTATATGCCGAATATATAAACCTTTAGCCCTAGTCCGGCTTGACGCTTTATTACTGTGGTGTTACCATAGAAATATAAAATTTCGGCATAATTCACGTGCTAATAGCAAAACATTTAAGGAGGACACAGCCATGTCAAGCGACATGTACAAGGGCTTTTCTACCAAACAGATCCACACGGCGCATGTGGATATACCGGGCATCAACCCCCTAGCTACTCCGATATTTCAAACATCAACCTTTGTGTTTGACAACACCGAACAGGGCGCCCGCCGCTTTAGGGGGGATGAGTCGGGCTACATATATACACGGCTGGGCAATCCTAATGCCAACCAGCTCGGAGAAAAGATCGCCGTTTTGGAAAACGGCGAAGCGGGTATGGTGATGAGCTCCGGCATGGGCGCCATAACCACCGTGGTATGGACAGCGTTAAAGGCCGGAGACCATCTACTTGCCGACGACGCCCTTTACGGATGCACGTTCTCCTATTTTACCCATGGTTTAACCCGTTTCGGCGTGGAAGTAACCCTTGTCGACTTTCAGGATATTGACGCCGTTAAGGCAAACCTGCGTGAAAACACAAAGGTCTTGTATTTTGAAACGCCGACAAACCCCAACCTCAAGCTTGTTGATATAACAGCAATCAGTGAAATTGCGCACAAACATAATCCTGATATTAAGGTTATCGTAGACAATACCTTCTGTACTCCGTATCTTCAAAGGCCGCTTGATATGGGCGCTGACGTGGTAATCCACAGCGCTACAAAGTATTTAAACGGCCATGGCGACGTTATTGCGGGCATGGCTGCCGGCAAGGTTGACTTTATTGCCGAATGCTCCATGTTTGGCCTTAAGGACATGACCGGCGCCGTTATAGGCCCGTTTGAGGCGTTTTTGATAAACCGCGGACTCAAAACGCTGGATATCCGCGTTAAAAAGCACTGCGAAAGCGCCCTTGAAATTGCAAAGTATCTTGAGAACCATCCGATGGTCAAACGTGTATATTATCCCGGCCTGAAATCCCATCCTCAGCATGAGCTTGCCCTCAAGCAGATGAAAAACGGCTTCGGCGGAATAATCTCGTTTGAGCTTAACGCGACAAAGGATGAAAGTGAGCGGTTTATTAACGCCCTGAAGCTATGCACCTTGGCCGTAAGCCTCGGCGACGCCGAAACGCTTATAGAGCATCCGGCTTCAATGACCCACAGCACATACACGCCTGAAGCGCTGGAAGCGGCCGGAATATCGGAATCCCTTATCCGTCTCAGCGTGGGACTCGAAGATGTTGAGGATATAATCGATGACCTTGATATGGGCTTGAAGCTCATCACTCGTTAATTCTCTATGAACTAAGCTTGAATAAACCGACCGGTTTATGCTTTTATAATCCGGTCGTTTTATTGTTTAAGCCTATATTAACCTTCCATCATATATATAGTCTATTATGGTTGGTCCCTTTAGCTTATCAAATATCCGTGGCATTGCCCTGATCATGGCCTGCGGCTTCAGGCCATGATCAGGGTATTTATTTGTTATGGTCTGGCCTGAATTCCAAAACCCTGCCAGGTTCCGCTATGTCATCTTTGTATTCGAAGCCTTCATCGGACGGAGGCGCCCCTATGTATTTTGCGAATACCTCTACATATCTGTTGCTGAACGTTACATTCGTTATTTCGGAATACATTACCCTGGTAGGGGATTCGTCCCAAACGCCATTGGCGTCAAAATGCCATATATAAACGCCTGTTTTTCCAACGCGCATTACCTTGCCTATGACAAAAAAGCCATCCTCATCATACGTCTTTCGTTCAGCAATAACATATCTCCCCTGATCCTCCAGCCACTTAAACGAGGAATACCAATCCGTTATATCTATATCCGGAGTCTCGATGGAATTTATTATCCCCTCTTCATACAGAATTGTCTGAAAGGCGGGCGGGGCCAGCACGAAGTCCTCAACATCCTTTATACGGCTTATTGAATAGCCGTCAAGCATAAACTCGTCCTCAAACGCGGAAAGGAACAGCCTTTCGCTTGATTTGAGAGGGATTAGGTACTCATCAAAGCCGTCATGCGAAAAATAAACCTTACATAACAGCTTTCTCAACTCGGCTTCAACGAGAAACAGCTTTAGCTCTGATCTAGTCATACAGTCTCCACAGTCCACATTATACAGATATAGTATGCATATTCATAGCTTCTTCGTGAACGGGAGCCGCCATCATGCCTTCATCCAGCTCCAAGCAGACCGGGCAGTGGTCGCTGCCCATTACTTCGGGCATAATTCTGCAGCCTGATATAGCGTCCTTAATCCGTTCACTGACTAAAAAATAATCGATTCTCCAGCCTATGTTTCTAGCCCTCGAATTCGCCATGTAGCTCCACCAGGTATACGCATCCGTAAGCTCCGGATATAAATGCCTGAACGCATCAACAAAGCCATACCCCAACAACTCAGTGAATTTATTCCTTTCAGCATCCGTAAAGCCAGCGTTATTTCGGTTTGTCTTTGGGTTTTTAAGGTCTATCTCCTTATGGGCAACGTTGAGATCGCCGCATACTATCACCGGCTTTTTTCTGTCAAGCCCGCATAAATACCCTGCAAACACCTCCTCCCAAGACATTCTGTAATCAAGCCTGGCAAGCTCCCTCTGAGAATTGGGGGTATATACGGTGACAAAATAATATTTCTCGTATTCAAGCGTAATTACGCGTCCCTCTGTGTCATAGTATGGGGCGTTAATACCAAAATGCACCGATATAGGGGCGCGCTTTACGAAAACCGCCGTACCCGAGTATCCCTTCTTCTCCGCGCTATTGAAAAACTGCTCATAGCCGTCAAGGTCCAGCGATATCTGTCCAGGCTGGAGCTTGGTTTCCTGTACCGCAAATATATCCGCATCAATCGAATTGAAAAATTCCATAAAACCCTTGTTCATACATGCACGCAATCCATTTACATTCCAAGTGCAAAAATTCATACAAAACCCTCCTAAAGCTACATTGTAGCACAGGCCCTGGACATGAGGCAATCTTGATTAAGGCTTTGTATGGTCAAATATTTGAACATTTTTGAAAAATGTATTGCAAACTTGATTTTAAGGGATTATAATGAAAACGGTTATCCATGGTTTTAGGTCTGTGGTTGAAAATCGAAGCCAGTCGCAGGCAAAACGATCCACGTAAGCAGGCGAAATGCCGGTGAGCATGGTGCGGCTTAGAAGTAAGTCCGTCCGGGTGCGTAATACACACCCGAGAGAGATAGTAGTGGGAAGCGAAAGCCCAGTAGCGAAACCTCCAGGCGGCGGATGTGGGGGCAAAGACCAGGTCAGCTGAAAGCATGGAAGCCAGAAACTATACTTTTTTAAGGGGATTATCAACACATGTTCCAGGACAAGACACTTATTTGTAGAGACTGTGGCGCGGAGTTCACGTTCACAGCAGGTGAGCAGGAATTTTACGCAGAGAAGGGTTTTCAGAACGAACCCGTACGCTGCAAGAACTGCCGTACACAGCGCAAGGGCCAGCGCAATAGTGGTGAAAGGGAAATGTACGACGCGGTATGCGCACAGTGCGGTGCACCCACCAAATTGCCTTTCGTTCCCAAGAACGATAAGCCCGTATATTGCAGCGAATGTTTCCGTAGCAGGAGGCCCAACTAATCCCCTTTGTCTCGCATGGCGCGATAAACGGTATTAGAACCAATCCCCCGTCGTAATCCGTCGGGGGATTTTCTATTTGCTGCAACAGGGCACAAATACGCTTTTATTTCATTTTTTATATCACTTAACCAGCTCATCTCAAAGATGCTTAATATGCTTGTTGTATATATTGAACAGAAGCGACGTGCTAAGGCCCAGCGAGACTACCTCAGCTATTGGGTAGGCATACCATACGGCATTTACGTCGTTTGTCGCTTTGGCCAAGATATAGGCCATGGGCAGTATAACTATAAGCTGCCTTGCAATGGTAACGATAAGGCTGTAAATCCCCTTTCCCAACGCCTGAAACATGGTTCCAAACATTATGCTAAGCGCCGCGAACGGGAAGCAAAGGCTTATTGTCCTAAACGCTCTTATTCCCATCTCCATAAGGCTGTCCTGCGCGTTGAAAAGCGATAACAGTTGGGATGGGATCAGCTGGAACAACGCGACGCCGATTAACATTACTATAATAGCGTATATACATCCATATTTCAGCGCCTGCATAAGCCTCGGCCTATTCTTAGCCCCATAGTTGTATGCCATTATCGGCATTGAACCCGAGTTAAGGCCAAACACAGGCATAAATACAAACGATTGCAGCTTAAAGTATAGTCCAAGCACGGTAACCGCAGTTTCAGAAAAGCTGATCAGTATAGCGTTTAAACCTAGATTGGTCACGGAACCTACGGTTTGCATTACTATCGCCGGCAAGCCCACCTTATAGGTTTCTCTGATGGTGGTCGAATTTGGCTTAAACAGAGAGATCCGCTTCCTCCCATCAACCCTGTGCACCTTAAACAGCTTTACACTTATGTGCTTTGATCTTTTCAGCAAAATTATCCCCAGCACCATACCTACGGCTTGTCCGGCAACTGTCGCTGCGGCGGCTCCCGCAACGCCCATGGCTGGGAAGCCCAGCAGTCCAAATATCATGATTGGGTCAAGAACTATGTTTATAACCGCACCAACGAGCTGTATTATCATAGGATGCATCATGTTGCCGGTACCCTGCAGCGTTTTTTCGCACATGATCTGGATCATTGAGAATATACTCAGCGAGGAGCATATGGTAAGGTACGTTACGCTATCGTTGAGCATGGGTATATCATCGGTAAACATTGCAATGGCAGGCCTGGAAAGCGTAAGTCCGAGTATTCCAAACACTATGCCGCTTAATACGGCTAGGAACATGCCATTGCTTGCCGCCGAATCCGCTTCATGCTGCAACCCCTGTCCAAGCCGCCTTGATATAAGTGAACAGCTGCCCACCGCCGTACCAACTGAAACACCTACCAGCAGCATCTGAAACGGAAACGCCAGGGTAACCGAGGTAAGCGCCCGTTCGCTCAGCATGGACACAAATACGCTGTCCACTATGTTGTATAACGCCATAACGAACATGGACAACATCATTGGAAGCGACATTTTGATTAATAGGGATGGGACATGATGCGATCCCATCTTGTTCTGGGGTATGCTTTCCATATATCTTCCAGCCTTTATTATGTTTGAAATTCAGCAGAGACGCGCTCCAATAAACCGGAGCCGCAAAAACCGCCTAATTATTTATTATAGCATAATGTCATGATTATTGAAATTTGTATAACATATATTAACTTCCGGTGGAATAATCATATTAAAAAGCCGCGGCCTCATATGAGGACACGGCGGCTTTTGCAGCTTTTGACTAGCTGATGCTAACCAACCCTTACCGCGTGAACCACAAACCTTCCGTTCTGGTAATTGCTATGGTTACAGGTCGAAAGCGTTATAACTTCATCAGACTCGGTCACCTTTGTGTCAACGGGGTACATCGACAATTTGGCCAGATCGTTCATAAAACCGGCGAATCCAGCGTCGCTCTTAAAATCAACCTTCATATACCTTGCATCGTTCACATGCGTGTCATATGCGGCGAACACCTTATAAGTATAGTCCGTATCGCCGAATTTCACAGAGAATGTGCGGTGAGAATTATAAAAGGAGGCGTTTGAGTAGTTGTTTACATCGGCAAACATCGTTCCGCTTCGCATATTGTGGCCAAACAGTATCTTATGCTTGCTTTTCACATCGCAGCGGTAATCCAAAAAGATAGCGCCGGACTTTGAATTGTTGCGTTCAACGCTATGGTTTAGGTAGTACTTGTTCTCATCGCCGTCCGGGCACTTGACCAACGGATAATTAACCTTGGTGTTCTCAATTTTTATCCAACCAATTACATCTGAATTAAGCGCCCTGTACTCTTCATATGAAAGAAGTGGGGCCGGTGTGGCGTCGTCATGGCCGTCAAGTTCGTGAATAGGTATTTCAGTACCGGACGGTTGAGCGGTGTTGCCTGGATTGTTTACATCAATCTGTCCGCCCTCCTTATTGCATCCACATCCAACAATAAACAGGTTTATTGCCACTAAAACAAGCGCAATTACGCTTATTGCATATGATCGCCTCATAGATTTCCTCCAAAAATTGAATTATTAAGGCCCCTTTCAGCCGTGCAACCGGGATTTCGCTCCATTATGCGAGGCCGGATGAGTCTATTTGCCAATTATACAACAATAATACCTTTATAACAACGCAAAGGTTGCAGCGGCATAAATTATATATCTTATTGTCAATGCTGCCCTTGGTCAGCAGTATAATGCTGTTGATTGGCCGTGAATTTCCTTAAAATGACCAATTCTGTTCATGAAATATCCACGAGTTAGGATTATACTACTTTTAGGTGCGCTTGTCAAAGCTTAAATCTCGCCTAGCATAGGAGGTATTATGAATAATAAGTCCGCCGTTATCATTTCATTCCTATTATCCGCAGCCCTGCTCTTGGGATGCAGCGTTTCAGACCCTCATAGCAATCCGTCAAATACTTATCCGCCAGACGGCGTCAATAATGCAATCGGTTCCGACGGGTATAGCGCGTCCCAGGACAGTATCTCAATAAAGGGCAAGGATGAAATAATCTCAGGGATAGAGTTTTCAGAGTTTAAGTCAACCGACCTCGACGACAGCTGGAGTGCCCAAGGATCGGAATCAATTAATTTGGACGGTTCCTCAGGTGTTGTTACGGTAAGCGCCGGCGGTACCTATGTATTGAGCGGCAGTTTGCAGGATGGGAGGCTGCTGATTGACAGCTCGGATGATAAACCCGTCCGGCTTGTGCTCAATGGCGCCGATATATCCAGCGAAGACGGTCCGGCCATATATGTGAAGCGCGCAAAAAAGCTTGTTCTTATACTGGCGGAGGGATCGGTAAACAGCATTTCCGATGGCAGTACCTACTCAAGCGCGGCTAATGATGAAAACGATCCTAACGCAGCTGTCTTTTCCATGGACGATCTCACAATAATCGGGAATGGAACGCTAAGCGTTCAGGCCAACTACAATAACGGGATCTATTCAAAAGACAAGCTTAAAATCGGCGGCGGCATTATAACGGTCAAAGCTGAGGACGACGCGCTGGTCGGAAGGGACTGCGTGCTTATAAGCGGCGGAAAAATTGATTTAATCTCCGGCGACGAGGGAATAAAGACTACAAATAACGATGTTGACAAGGGATTCATTCAAATAACGGACGGAAGTATAAAGATAGCATCCTTTGGCAATGCCGTGGACGCGGAAAGCGTAATAAAAATCGACGGCGGCGCTGTCGATATTACTTCAGGAGGCGGATACACCGAATACGGCAAGGATACGGACGGCGGGATGAAGGGGTTAAAGTCCGACCTGGGTATAGTAATTACCGGCGGTACTATTTCATTAAATTCAGCGGACGACGCTATTCATTCAAACGCCAGCGTTGCAGTGGACGGAGGCGATATCACCATATCCACCGGCGACGACGCTATTCATGCCGACGAACATGTAAGCATAACCGGGGGTAATATTAAAATAAACAATTCGCACGAAGGCATTGAAGGTGCCGCCGTGCATATTGGGGGAGCCGCGCTGTCAATAGTATCCGATGAAGACGGCATCAATGCCAGCGGCGGCTCTGACGATGCTGATGACGGCGGAAGGCGGGAGCCAGACGCCTTTAAAACAAATAACGGCTGTATTATACGCGTTACGGGCGGCTCGATAAATATAGCTGCCGGAGGCGACGGTATGGATTCCAACGGTGGTATCCTTATAGTCGGCGGAACGCTTCTCATCAACAGCGACATCAATTCCAATAACGGCGCCCTCGATTATGGCTCATATTGTGTGATCAAGGGCGGAACTGTAGCGGCGGCAGGAGGGACGGCGATGGCCGCGCTTCCTACTTCATCGTCTGAGCAGCCGTCAATAGCGCTTGGCTTATCCCCGAAGCGTTCAGGTGCTATTAAAATAGAGGATGGCAGCGGCAGTGAACTGTTCGAATGGACGCCCCCTATGGAATACCAGTCGGTTGTGCTATCCCTTCCCGAATTCAGCGTTGGATCTGAATATACGGTTTTTATCGGAGAAACCGAGTATGAAACCGTTAAGCTTGCCGGAGTGCTCACGCTTTCCGGCGATTCAGGGCACACTTCAGGCGGCGCCCGCGAAAACCGGCCTGGTTCGCGTCCATGACCGCGCATAAAAAGAAAAAAATGAAGCTATTGTTTATAATCGTATTTTCACTGGCGGCGGTTTCCATCTTTCTATGGTGGCAGGCCAATGGACTTGGCGTTACATATATTGAACATTCAAGTTGGAGGCTACCGACCGAATTCGATGGGTTCAGGATTGCTCAGGTTTCAGACCTTCATAATAAAACATTTGGAAAGGGAAACTCCTCATTATTGGCTTTGCTTTCTAGGGAGGCGCCCGATATCATAGTAATAACCGGCGATTTGGTCGACCGAAGGAGACCGGATATAAACGCGGCCATGGAGTTCATATATGGCGCGGTAGCAATAGCGCCTGTGTATTATGTTTCGGGCAACCATGAGGAAAGGCTTGAAAACCATAATGAGATATATGGCAAACTGGTAAACGCCGGCGTACATGTTTTGGAAAATACCGGGGCCAAAATCCTGCGTGGAGAACGGAGCATATCCATTGCAGGTGTCTTTGACTCGGATTCTGATACGGTTATAAGCAGGCGTATTGAAACGGTCATGGGCAATCCCGATGATTTTACCATACTTCTGTGCCATAGGCCAAACTATATGGAGATATTCAAACGCTATCCTCTTGACCTGGTGTTCTGCGGCCATGCCCACGGAGGGCAGTTCCGCGTTCCATTTGTCGGGGGACTATTCGCTCCTGACCAGGGACTGTTCCCTCAATATACGTCGGGGGCCTACACTGAGGGCGAAACCACTATGATAGTCAGCAGGGGCCTGGGTAACAGCGTGGTTCCTATAAGGTTATTTAACCGTCCCGATGTCGTTATGGCGACTCTCCGCTCTGAATAAACGCAATAATAAAGCAGGGCGGCGGTACTTATCCATCGCCCTGCAAAAACCCGTTATTTGTGCGCATCAGCGCATTTATAATTTCTTATATGCCCATCTCTTCCTTTACTTCCTTAAAGCACCTTACGGCAAAGTCGAGATCCTCCTTTGAATGTCCGGCTGAAACCTGCGTCCTAATCCTTGCCTTGCCCTGGGGCACAACAGGATAAAAGAAGCCTACAACATATACGCCCTTATCCAGCATGCGCGCCGCAAACTCCTGAGCGACCCGCGCGTCATAGAGCATTACCGGCACAATGGGATGCGTGCTCTCGGGAACGTCGAAGCCAAGCTTTCCAAGCTCTGAACGGAAGTATGCGGTATTCTCATGAACCTTATCCCTGAGGGCGGTTGACTCCATCAGCATATCAAACACCTTGATCGATGCGGCGCATATTGCTGGAGCCAAAGTGTTTGAAAACAGGTAGGGTCTGGACCTTTGCCTGAGCAGGTCAACAACCTCCTTGCTTGCGCTGGTAAACCCGCCTGACGCGCCTCCGAGCGCCTTGCCAAGCGTGCCCGTTATTATGTCCACGCGTCCCATTACGCCGCAGTGCTCGTGCGTGCCGCGCCCATGCTCACCCATGAATCCGACCGCGTGGCTGTCGTCCACCATCACCAGCGCGCCATACTCGTCCGCAAGGTCGCATATCGCCGGAAGATTCGCTATAAAGCCATCCATCGAGAAAACCCCGTCGGTAGCTATCAGCTTAATACGGCAATCCTTTGCCGCCTCAAGCTGGGTCCTGAGATCATCCATGTTGTTGTTCTTATAGCGGAAACGCTTAGCCTTGCATAGGCGAACGCCGTCTATGATGCTTGCATGGTTAAGTTCATCCGATATTATTGCGTCGTCCGGCCCAAGCAGCGTTTCAAACAAGCCGCCGTTGGCGTCAAAGCAGGAGGAATACAGGATCGTATCCTCCATGCCCAGAAAGTCGCTGATCTTTTTTTCAAGCATTTTGTGTATCTTCTGGGTTCCGCAAATAAATCTGACCGAGGAAAGGCCGAAGCCCCACTCGTCATAGCTGGCCTTGGCCGCCTCAATAAGAGCGGGATGATTTGACAGCCCCAGATAGTTGTTTGCGCACATATTTAGTACGCCGCTGGTATTGGTTGTATCAATTCTTGATTTCTGAGGGGTCGTAATTATACGCTCGTCCTTAAAGGTACCGGCGTCGCGTATGTTGTCAAGCTCTTTTCTAAATATTTCATAAGCCTGCTTCATTTCTTTCTCATTCTCCTTTGCTTATTTATAATAGTCCGTGCGGCGCTAAACCGCCGCCAACAATAGCTTTTACAAACGAATACCGCTATTTGGTCCAGTCGAGCACTACCTTTCCGGAATTTCCGCTGTTCATTGCGGCAAAGCCCTTCTCATAATCGCGGTAATTGAACCGATGCGTAATGATCGGCGACAGGTCCAGACCCGCCTGTATCATTGCCGCCATCTTATACCAGGTTTCGTACATCTTGCGCCCATATATGCCTTGAAGGGTAAGGCCCTTAAAGATTACGTCGTTCCAATCTATGACCGTACCCGGGCCCGCGATGCCCAATAGGGCCACCCTGCCGCCATTGCGCATAGTACTTAGCATTTGATTCAGGGCCGCGCCATTGCCGCTCATCTCAAGGCCTACGTCAAAGCCTTCTTTTATATTGGCGTTTGCCATCACGTCGCTCAGCTTGTCGCACGAAACGTTTACAATATGCGTCGCGCCCATCCTCTTTGCAAGGTCAAGCCTGTAATCGTTTATATCGGTTACCACTACCCTTCTGGCTCCGCCGTGCCTGCAGATTGCCGCGGCCATCATTCCAATCGGGCCCGCGCCGGTTATCAGCACGTCCTCCCCCACGGTTTCAAACATAAGCGCCGTATGCGTAGCATTGCCATAGGCGTCAAAGAAGGACACAATATCATCCGGTATATCTTCGCTAACGGGTATTACATTGGTTGCCGGTATGCAGAGGTATTCGGCAAAAGCGCCCGCGCGGTTTACACCCACGCCCTTTGCATGTTTGCACCACTGGCCATTGCCCGACCTGCAGTTGCGGCAGCGTCCGCATACTATATGACCCTCGCCTGACACGCGCTGCCCTATCTTATAGCCTGTAACGCCGGCTCCCAGCGCGGCAATAACGCCTACATATTCGTGCCCGACTATCATGGGCGGTACGATATTCTTTTCGCTCCAGGGATCCCAGTTGTAAATATGAACATCCGTTCCGCAGATCGCGGTTTTATGTATTCGTATGAGGACCTCGCCCATACCTGGAGATGGCACCGGCCTCCTTTCAAGTACGAGGCCCTTTTCTCTATTTGGCTTTACAAGTGCGTCCATTGTTTCTGGTATCATAACTCGTCCTCCTTAAAAGAACAATATATAGTTCAATTATAGTCCCGATTTTGAATATTGCCAACAAAGGAATCCCTAAAATATTGTATATTTAGCCGTGGGCACCGCCGCTTTATGTCCATGGATTCAAACACAATTAAAAGGGTTCCGCTGTACTATGGAACCCTTTTGGTATGAACTTCATCTAAAACACTCTCCTGCCAAGTTCAAAGTTTGTGACGGCCCAGTTGTTCCAGCTGGAAATCACCACTTCTCCGGCAGACGATGATGCATGTATATAGCTATTGTAGCCAAGATATACTCCAACATGGTTTATATATCCCGACGAATTGCTGAAAAACACCAGATCTCCGCGCTTGAGGTCTGACTGGCGGCTTATAAGCCCCCAACTTTCGACCTGTGAGTAGCCGGCCGCAGTGTAGCGTGACACCCTGACGCCAGCCTGTCTCAGGCAATAGTATACCAGTCCCGAACAATCGAAGCTGTCAGGACCCTCCGTGCTCCAGACATATGGTTTTCCCAGCTGGGCCGTCAATATGCTGATAAATGTCTCCACATTGGCGGATGGGGGCTGAGTAGGCGTCGGCGCGGGTCCCTGCGTAGGCCGTGGAGTTATCGCAGGGGTTCTGGTAGGCGTAGGTGTGACATTCGGCTTAGGGGTTGACGACGGCTTGGGGGTTTCCCTAGGCGTGGGAGATGCGTCCGGCCTCCGCGTAGCCGTAGGAGACGGCTGGGCCGGAGTTCCTGTCTCAGACGGAAGGTTCGGGTCCTGCATCGAATCGTCGCTATACCTTGCCTTCGGAGAATATAGGACGCTTCTTGTTTCGAGATCAGCCCTGCCATTTACGGTAAGTTCGTTTTTAGCCTGAAACATACCCACAGCGTTCTCCGTGGCAACTCCGAAATAGCCATTGTTTTTATCCTGATAAAAGCCCAGCTCATTCAAACGGGTTTGAAGCATCAAAACGTCGTTGCCCTTGTTTCCACGCTCAATAACATATGGCATAGCCGTCCCGGATTCAAGGAGCGCCATAAGCTTTTCATCAACAGTGCCCGTCTCCTCAAGGTAATGCGTCCGCTGTATTCTCTTTACGGCGTCCTCAAGCGCGGAGCCAAACTTGGTCGTAGGTTCATCCGAGTCCATATACCCAAGGTTCATCAGGGTTTCCTGTATTCGGGCTATATCGCTATTGTCGTCTCCCAGCTTGTACAGAAGCTTACCAACGCTTTCATTTCCTAAGCCATCTCCAAATGGGGTTTCTCCCGGCGCTTCCTGCTCTCCCCCTGGCTGTTCCTCCCCGGTTTCCTCTCCTTCGTTCGCCTCAACCGATCCGGTCATGGCGCCCATAGCAAGCTCAGGGCTGAATAAAAATGGTATGAACAGGAACAGCGTTGTGAATATGCACAAAAACACCGAGATTATAACACGGAAACGTTTAAGAAAGGGGAGCAGCCCCCTATTCTGCCTGGGTTTATATTTTGTAAAATCCTTCGTATTCATGCGTCTACATTATACACCATAATGGAGCCTTTTCAAATCATCCTCAGCTATAATTAACAGTTTTTTTAACAATATGTGAATATGATGCCGTTAAATGTAATGCCGGCGGGCTTTTTATCCAAACATGGCAGTCTACATGCTTGCGTATACATACATGTTTTATATTTATATAAGGGGAGCGCGGAGTGAACCGAACCCCGCGCTCCCCTTATTAAACTGACTAGGCTTCCTTTACTATACCCATTCTATATGCATCAAGGAGCGCCTTAAGGTCATCGATTCGCTCCTTAAGTCCAGCTCCAATATCCGTATCGCCCACCAAAAGCCGCTCGGGAAGATTCCTTACAACCGTACCATGCGTTCTTATGTCGTTATCAAGAAAATGCATGTCATTGGTTCCGTAAGCCTCGTGAGCTACTATTCGTATGCGCTGGGAGGTGAAAAACATCGTGTATCCGGCTATCCCTGTCTGCGGCTGGTAGGCCCTGCAAAACCCGCCGTCTATCACTACACGGCGGCCATTCGCCTTCTGCGGCTCCTCGCCCTCCTTGGCCTTTACTGGGATATGGCCGTTTACTATGCACGAATAGCTCTCGTTAAGCCCAAAATGATTGAGGACTTTGAGTGCGAAATCCTCATCGTCACAATATTCATAGTAGGCGTTCTTCGGCTCCTTATGCGTTGATTTATCCTCAATCAGAGCCCTTTCAAACGTCGTTATCTGTCGTCTGCCAAATATCGGCGAATTTCTTCCGCACCACAGGAACCACATGAAATCCCTGCCCTTTTCGCGGGCTTCCGAACCCTCGGGAGCATACATGGCCATCCGCGCCACCTTGTCGGCGTAATCCAGATACTCCTTGCCTGACAGCAGCCTTCCATCGCAGTCGAATTTCATAAACTCGCCGTTGTCGTCGCACGGAATGCATCCATGATACAGCAGGTTGCCATTGTAGCACAGGTACACGCTGCCTGCCGAATATAAAAACCTGACGTGAGACTGAAGCTTATGGCTGTTTTGGAATGATGAGGTAAGCTGCTCCATGAGCAGCACCTCGCTCTCGGTTAGCCTGTTGGGGTCGGCCGGATCTATTGTGGGGAATTCGGTATCCTTCAGCGGATACTTCTTTCCTCCGATGGTTATGCTCATATCCGAATAGTCTATTCTGGAAAGCATATCCCTGTCCGCCATCCTATACTCGGGACGCCGCTTTATCAGCTGCCCCTCAAGCTTGAACTGTATTACGCATATGGCCTTATGCATTCTCGCGTAAAGGCTCATGTCCTTTGGCATATAGTGCTCGGACGGCATTTTCCTTGGGGTGAAAACCGAAGAGTCAACATCAGAATAGTATTCGGATGCAAAAAGGGCTAGCGGCAATATATTGATACCATATGAGTTTTCAAGCATATCCAGATTGTCGTATTGCACGCAGTTTTTAATCGCGGTCGCCACGCATACGGGACTTCCCGCCGCCGCTCCCATCCAAAGAACGTCGTGGTTCCCCCACTGTATATCTACGCTGTGATGATCAATTAGCCTATCCAAAATTACATCGGCATGCGGGCCGCGGTCGAAAACGTCGCCAACCACATGGAGATGATCCACCGCCATTCGTTTTATAAGGCTTGAAAGCGCCACAATAAACGCATAAGCCCTGTCGAGGTCTACTATGCTGGTTATAATCCTCTCATAATACCTTTCCTTATCGCTGTCAACATAGTGAGTATGCAAAAGCTCATCGATTATATACGAAAAGTCCTTTGGAAGCGCTTTCCTCACCTTTGAACGCGAATACTTTGATGTCGTCGCCCTGCATATGGCTATCAGCCGGTATAGCGCCACCCTGTACCAGTCGTTCATGTCCGTACCAGACGCCCTCGCCTGCTCCATCTTTTGCTCGGGGTAATATATAAGCGCCGCGAGGTTCCTCCTCTCTCCTTCCCCCAACGAGTTTCCAAATACCATTTCAATGCGGTCCCTGATTGCTCCGGACGCATTGTTGGTTATGTGTAAAAACGCCTCGTGTTCCCCATGAATGTCGCTCATAAAATGCTCTGTTGCCTTTGGCAGATTGCATATTGCCTGAAGATTGATTATCTCTGAGCTTACCGCCTGTATAGTTGGGTATTCCCTGGCCATTAACGAAAGATAGCGTATCGATCTTCCCGCTACACGTACATCCTCCATGACGCCGCCTCCTTCTCCTTTATAACAGATAATAGATAATAAGCTATGGAAACCTGAGATCATTGAACAGCTATATGGCAGCTTAAGCTTTTATTCTTAATCGCTTGCCATTCCATACTACATTATACTATGACAGGACAAAAAAGAAAACCTTGCCAGCTCCAATACATCCATTTATTGTTTATTTAACAGCCCCTTGAGCCGGCTTGTGATAGCGCATCAACTGTGTTATATTTAATCGGAGGTGCTTTATAATGCATACCGAAATTGAATGGGTTGCGAGATCTCTGGGCTTCTCACGGGTATACTATATTGACCCTTCGCTTGAGAAAACCGGCTACGGTCTTCCTGCCTTTACAAAAACCATTTTGGTCTTGGCGTGGGCATATGTCCCCCACAGCATTGACGAACCAATTCCCGCATATTATTTGGCGTCTAACTCATCATACCATGCCGGCAATGCCTTTGTATCAAAGCTTAGGGGAATGGGGGCGCGTACTGAGAGGTCTCACGTCCCGGTGATACCGCTGCTCCTCAACGCAAAAATCGGCGTTATGGGCCTTAACGGGCTCTTAAGGCTAAAAGGGCTGGGAGCAAGAACCGTTCTTACCACGTTTGTTACAGAGCTGTGCGGTCCCCTGAGCACGGAAGAGCCGTGCGAGGAATGCGGATGCTGTTCCATGTGCGCGCGCGCATGCCTTACGGGGGCGATAACCGCGAACGGAGTTGATTATAAGCGATGTATACGCTGGCATATGGGCACGGCATGCCACCCCGATTTTGTCAAGGAAATGCTGCCTGGGTTTCTTGGGTGTGAAATATGCCAGGCGGTTTGCCCTAAAAACGCCATCGCCGGTACGAAAGAACCGGATGATGATGTGGCCAAGGCGTTCGACCTGCCTAGACTAATACGTGGCGACGCGTCAGCCGCCCGGCTTCTTGTGGGGCGCAACCAGTCCAGCAACGGGAAGCTGATTGCCGAAGCTATAACTCTAGCAGCAAAACGCGGAGTTTATGCGGATGCCATACGCGCAGGCAGCGATTCGGGTTTTGAAGCTGTTAGGGACGCGGTTAGATGGGCTGACATAATATTAAAGAACAGGTTTAGAATATGAAAAAGCTTAAACGATAAATATCCTCGGTTGACAAGGGTAACAGAACTTTAAGTCAACTGTAACAATTTTGTGATGATCTATCGGCAAGACTGGCTTATAATAATATTGCAAGTGAAAAGCAGTGGATGATCTCCTTTCAGATACCGTTGCTAGAAGGTCGTTCCCCATGGGGGACGGCTTTTTTCATGTTTATGTTAGATATTTAGGGAGGTAATTATGCGGGGCGTTGGATGAATGCAAGAAGGCTTCTATTTTTATTAAAGCATTTGCTTTTTATCCGCCGTGCTGTTAATTGCGAATTTTTTATGAACGGCGTTATGTTTCCACAAAAAGTCACAGAATAATGCACCGTCAGGCTTGCCGTGACGTTCGGTAAATGATAAAATAACTTTGCAACATTTACATTTGTAAATGTACGTGATTTATTGTATTATCATGACATATATACGCGCCTTGGGCGCTTTGGGAAGGAACACAGATGGGTTTTTTAGAGTTTAACGATGTAGGAATAGATCTCGGCACCTCCAGCGTGCTTGTGTATGTAAGCAATAAGGGGATAGTGCTCAGGGAGCCGTCGGTCGTCGCTGTTGAAAAGATAACCGGGCGTATCATGGCGATAGGGGAAGAGGCCAGGCGCATGCTAGGGCGAACTCCTGGGAACATAATAGCCATCCGTCCGCTTCGGGATGGAGTAATTTCCAATTTTGACATTACGCAGCGGCTTTTACAGCATTTTTTGAAAAAGGTGGTTGGAACGCGCATATTATTCAAGCCCAAGGTAGTTGTATGTGTCCCTTCGGGAGTTACCCAGGTTGAAAAACGTTCTGTTATCGACGCGACGGAAAGCGCCGGAGCGCGGTACGCATATCTTATTGACGAGCCGATAGCCGCGGCAATAGGAGCTGGAATAGATATATCCCAGCCACGCGGCAACATGGTGCTGGATATTGGCGGCGGTACCACCGATGTGGCGGTAATTTCCCTGCGCGACGCAGTGTTGTCCGAATCCATCAAGATAGCCGGCGACAAGTTCAACGACTCGATAGTCCGCTACATGCGCAAGAAGCATAACCTTCTCATAGGCGAACGCACGGCTGAGGAGATGAAGATAAGGATTGGGTCGGCCTATCCGAGAAAGGAACAGCTGTTTATAGACGTCAGGGGCCGCAACCTCATATCTGGGCTGCCTCAGGCAATAGTGGTTGGCTCCAACGAGATGATAGACGCGCTTGAAGAACCTCTTCAGTCGATACTTGAAAGCGTGCGAAGCATTTTTGAAAAGACCCCGCCCGAGCTCGCAAGCGATATTGCTGAAAACGGCATATGCCTTACAGGCGGCGGCGCGCTGCTCTACGGTATGGATAAATTCATTGCCGAGCATACGAAGGTGCCATGTTATGTAGCTGAGGATCCCATATCCTGCGTGGCGATAGGCACGGGTAAGGTTTTAGAAAACCTTGAGGACTTCTCAATAGGTACCAGCGCTGTTTACGATTATCGAAGGGGCGATTTCTTCGAAGGATAATGAAATGCCTTATAAAGCGAAAGGGCCGGCAATCCGGTCCTTTTTTCATATACAGTAAATGATTCTAGTATTTTGAATTCGGAGGCGCTTTTAGATTTAAAATGGAAGAATAAACGCTTCCCCTCCAGGGGTGGGTCGGGGCGGATTGTCCGTTTCGCCGGAATCATCCGTTGGAATGGAAGGGTCCGGAGTAGTATATTCGGGGTCATCCGTATAATTTGGTATGTCAACTGGCGGCACGAAGGACTGGTCCGTTTGTATGGTAACGGACTTTGACTTAATTCCCTCTACAGGCTTGCCGTCTATTATTATTTCAGGATGCACAGGCACTATATAATAGGCATATCTCATGCCATGCTCCGCCGATGTGTCGGCATACGTCACCCTGTTGGTGTTTCCACTCCACTCCCCTATGAGCACCACGGATCCATAGTTATCCTGACGAAACAGTCTGTATAGGATATGGCTTTTCAAAGGCGTAAAGCTTATGCGCGGCAGCCCGTTAGCCAACTCGCCCTTAATATCGTTGGGCGGCGCCGGAAGGGACCAGTATTCGCTGCGTATGCCTGGCTCCGTTCCCTCCGCGAAAACCTCCTTGACGACCATGTTTGACGGTGTAAGTGCAGTTGCAAGCACCGCCGAATGGCTGTTTGCCAGGGTGTATCCATCCAGCCGGTATTCCTTAACGCCTTTGGGCATTGCAAAGTCTATTTCACTCCCGTTTGGATATAGATACTTGAACAGCTCATAGAGTATTAATGCCGGATACGAGCCTCCCGTAGCGTCCGAAGGCAGTTTTTTTCCGTCTTCGTCCTTATCGTACCCAATCCATACAGTTGCTGTATATTCGGGATTATAGGCCGCCATCCATGCGTCGCGCGTGCTGCTGCTGTCGCCCACGGTTCCAGTTTTTCCGGCTATAGGCATTTCAAGCGCGGACAGCCTGTGCCCCGTCCCCTCAAGCACCGCGCTTTTAAGCATGCTTGTGAGTATATAGGAGTTTTCCTCGCTCATGACCCTTATCATTGAGGACTCGCGTTCGTAGAGCGTCTCTCCGGACGAGTCGGTAATCTTTGTTATCAATGCCGGAGCGTCATAATACCCGCCTGACGCAAAGCAAGCATAGGCCCCCGCCAGTTGAAGCGGCGACACCCCATAGGTAAAGCCGCCGAGAGCTAGGGCCAGGCCGCCGTCAGCCTCGTCAAATTCTATGCCAAGCCTTTGTGCAAACAACTTTCCGCCGGAAACGCTTACATCCGACAGCACCTTGACCGCCGGTACATTAAGGGAACGCTTTACAGCCTCTCTCATTGTAACCCATCCATAATACTTCCCTCCGGCATTGCCTGGCTCGTAGTCTCCAAAGCTTGTAGGCTCGTCCAGTATCATCGTGGCGGCCGTATAGCCGTGATACTCAAGCGCGGGCGCGTATGAGATTATAGGCTTTATTACGGATCCAGGCTGCCTTCTGATGTCTGTAGCGCGGTTAAATCCATGCGCAACATCATATTCGCGTCCGCCCATTACGGCGGCGACCATACGCGTATTTACGTCGACTACAACAATCGCCCCCTGCACGTCTTCGGCGGGGAACAGCTCTTCGTTTTTCATAAGCTGGGCACAGTATTCCTGAAGCCCTGAATCCATAGCTGTGTAGATCTTATAGCCGCCCGTAAGCAGGGTTTCCGTATTAACGTTAAGAATAGAGCAGGCCTCTTCAATCGCCATATCTATGTAATAATTTCTTACGTTTCTGTTGGTTGCGGTGCTGAGCGTGACCGGTTCCTCACGATATTTCGTATACTCATCTTCCGATATATAGCCATAGTCACGCATCAAGGATAGTACAAGGTTACGCCTGTTTAACGACTTTTCCATATTGAGGTGGGGGGCGTAATTGGACGGGGATTTCAAAATGCCAGCAAGCATTGCCGCCTGCGCTACCGTAAGCTCGTTTGCGTGTACTCCAAAATAGCCGCGCGCCGCTGCCTCCACGCCATAATAGCCCGCACCGAAGTAGACGTAATTCAGATACATCTCCAATATCTCGTCCTTGTCGAACTGTCTCTCCATTTTACATGCAAGCACGGCTTCCTCAAGCTTTCTTGCCATTGTTTTTTCCGGCTTTTCCTCTTCGGTGGTCAGATGGCTTAGTTTTATAAGCTGCTGGCTTATCGTTGACGCCCCCTGTTCCAGGCTGCCAACCTTTAAATCGTGCAGCGCCGCGCCGAAGATTCTAATAATATCAACTCCGCCATGCTCGTAAAACCTGGCGTCCTCCGCAGATATAAAGGCATAGCGGACATGCATGGGTATTTCGTCAATGCCTATCCACTGCCTGTTTTCCTTACTGTACAGAAGGCTGGCCTCGCCGCCGTTTTTGTCATAGACCATAAGCGACTTCTTTGAATCCAAGATGAGTTCCGGCTCAAAGTCATGCCATTCATCCATGTCAAACACGTCAACAGCAAAAAACACGAGAAACGCAATCACAGCAAGGGTTACTCCCAGAATAACCCTCCGGATTGCCCTCCACTTGCTTTTTTTATTTTTCTTTTCCATAATCAAACCCCCAAAGCTGTATATCAAAAGGTAGCTATGCGTATATTTTTGCCAAATACCGGTCTGTTTATTAAAATGTTTATCTGTAAGTAAAAATCCGGCTTAAAGTTAGCGGGTTTCTCATAGAGGTTACTGCCTGTGCAAATAGTGAAAGGCCGGATTTTTGAATTTTTGCGGCGTTACTGAGCCGCGATATTTTCAGGAGCAGCCCTATCGCATAATAGGAGGCCAACACAAAACACTTTTTTTGAAATTCTTTAATTTGGGCTTGTTAAACTTCCGAATTTAGACAATAATAGTATAGAGGTAATTTTAACTTATAATCTGGAAAAGGGAGCGTCATAATTATAATCGGCAACGCCTTATCAGCGTTAAGCGGGCGTCCGTGATTTGCGCATACCCATGATCATGTTATTCTGATAGGTATAAATTACTCGACAGCAATGCCACATATAAGCCGTACGGCTGTGATTGGTAAGCTAATATGCTCAAAAACGAGAGGATATATGGAATACTACGTTTTAATACCGGCCTATAAGCCCGACAAGAGACTTATTTCGTTAATAGAAGAGTTACAGGCTGCATCATTAAAGGTGCTTGTAGTAGACGATGGAAGCGGCAAGGACTGTTCGCAAATTTTCAGCTCCGTAAGGTCGCTTGGCGTAGAGGTAATCTCCTACCCTGATAATCGCGGCAAAGGCTCCGCGCTTAAAACCGGCCTTAAGCGCCTAAAGGAGATGGGGAATGTCGCGGGCGTAGTAACGGCTGACGCCGACGGCCAGCACCTCCCCGCTGACATCTTAAAAGTAATGGACGCATTAAAGGCGGATGCACAGGCCTTTGTACTGGGCGTAAGACGGTTTGCAGCCAAACATGTCCCGCTGCGCTCCAAAATCGGAAACTGGATAACCAAGATAGCATTCTATATGGTTTCAGGAATACACGTATCTGATACCCAAACAGGGTTGAGGGGTGTGCATTCTTCGCTTTTCGATGTTCTCATATCTTTGGAAGGCGAAAGATATGAATACGAAATGGACATGCTCCTCAACCTTAAATCCTGGCCGGTACATGTGATTGAGGTTCCAATAAACACCGTATATATCGACGGGAATAAAAGTTCAAGCTTTAATTCCTTTAAGGACGCTTTCTGCATATTTAAAAGGCTTATAAAATTCTCTGCGTCGTCGCTTACTTCGGCAGCAGTGGATTATGCGGTATATTATGCGTTATGCCTTGCGTTTCCAATAGTCCCCTTTATACCCGCCAACATAATTCAGCCCGCCGCCATTTGGCTGGTCTGCGCGCGTATAGTCAGCTCGGCCCTTAACTATTCGATAAACCGCTACTTTGTATTTAAAAAGAACAGCCGCGGCAGCCTCTGGAAATTTGCGCTGCTGGCAGGCTGTGTTATGCTTGTAAGCGCATTTGGCATAGATATACTGGTTGGCGTGGGAGTTGGATACCTGCTCTCTAAGATTTTGGTTGACACTCCGATGTTCTTTGTAAACTACTATTTTCAGAATAAGTTTATCTTTACAAAGGGCGCCTGAGTCCGTTAACGAGTATTATCCTCATTCGTCCCCCAGCCGGCATATCAAAGGCAAGATGCAGCGCTGGGGGCGTTGATTTGTATCTATAGGTGAAACGCAATGCCAATTACCATTGATGTGGTAGTGGAGCACAATGACCTTGGATTTTTGATGCAATCCACAAACTTTATCGGCGCATATTCGCGCGGCGAAACAATAGGCCAAGCGCTTGATAAGTTTCCTAAGGATGTCGCCAGATACGTAATGTGGCTTTTGGGAACTCAGCTTTCAACAAACGAAGCATCTGAAGTCAACGTTGTACAGAAAAAGAAGTGGTCTTCAGATATACGACGCTGATTCAGACATACTTTTTGATATGGAAAAATCCCCGCTTGATATTAACGAATATAGTACTCTTATATCGCTTGCCCTGAAATCAGCGGCCGACTTTTAACTTTTATATAATTCAATACCCGATAACCAGCGTACCAATAAAGAATCGAGAAAAAACATTTTATGGGGACGCCCACCGCTGAGGAAATGTAAATCCATACAAACAATGTTGCCAGCTACTATACTCGGGAAATAGGGGCTGCGCTTTCAAATACGACAAACATATTCAAAAATCATATAGATGAAATTAAGAGTATAGAGCAAATATCTGGGTTTCTTTAATAATAACCTTTTTTATGGCATCTACGGAGAACAATGAACCTTAAGAAACATATTGCGCCGGTTTATATGGCACGACCGGATACATGCAAAAAATGCACACCATGGCGTCTTCTATATGGGGAGATAGCGCAATAGCCGATCCGTTTTATTTCGGAGTGTCAGCATGATCACCATTTCTTTCATGAGTTCAAGCGCCATCCCCGTTATAATGTGGATGGCGCTTTAGCTATTATTATCTTAATCCTTTTTGCGTCTCAGAAAACTGGGCATATCCAGATTGGACCTGTCATTTGGATTTCTGCCATCCCTGGGAAGGTCCTGCCTGCGGAAGTACGGTTCCGCCTCATCATCCGTTGACGGGGATGGCTGGTAATTGCGGCTGGGTTCATGCGACTGGTTATATGGGGCCTGTTGCTGCGTCTCACGCCTGCGCTGGTCGTGCTGACCCCTTGAGGGGGATATATAGGGGTCCTGCAAGGCCTTGCCTGTCTTTGGCTGTCCCTGCGGCGCCTGTTGAGCGCCCGTGGCAGGCTGATTAACGGAGGTGCCTCTTTTGGCGCGGTCGCTTTCGTCCTCAAGGTTCTCATCGTCCACGCCCTCAAAGCCTGTAGCTATTACTGTAATCCGTATGCTGTCACCCATCTCGTCGTCGATTCCAGCTCCAACGATTATATTGGCCTCTGGATCAGCCGTTTCCCTGACAAGCTCGGCCGCCCGGCTGGTCTCAATAAGGCTCATGTCGTTGCTCCCCGTTATATTTACTATTACGCCTCTGGCGCCCCTAATAGTCGTTTCAAGAAGCGGACTGTCTACCGCCTGGCGCGCAGCCTCCTCGGCCCTCTTGTCGCCTGACGCCGTTCCAATTCCCATGTGGGCCATGCCCTTTTCCTTCATAATCGTTCTAACATCCGCAAAGTCAAGGTTTATTAATGCGGGTATTGCGATCAAATCGCTTATTCCCTGTACGCCCTGTCTCAAAACATCATCGGCCACGCTGAACGCCTCGGTGAGCCGCGAGCTTCCAACGGTATCGATCAGCCTGTCGTTGGGTATCGTAATCAGCGTATCCACGGACTCCTTTAAATTCTTTATACCTATCAACGCGTTTCTCATGCGGACCTTGCCCTCAAAGCCAAACGGCTTTGTAACTACGCCGATGGTCAATATGCCCATGCTCTTTGCGCATTCGGCAACTACCGGCGCGGCTCCCGTTCCAGTGCCGCCTCCCATTCCCGCGGTTATAAATACAAGATCGGCGCCTTCAAGCGCCGCCGCAATCTGCTCAACGCTTTCCTCCGCGGCCTTGCGCCCTATCTCCGGATCAGCTCCGGCGCCAAGGCCCTTTGTAAGTTTTTCACCGATTTGTATCTTTTGGTTTGCGCGCGAAAGATACAGCGCCTGCTTGTCCGTGTTCAGCGCTATAAACTCAACTCCGGCAAGACCATACTGTATCATTCGGTTTACGGCATTATTGCCCGCGCCGCCTATTCCAACAACCTTTAGTTGTGCAAACTGGCCTCCATCCATATCCAATTCCAAACCCAGCGCCATAATAGAACCTCCTTTGACTACTCTTTAAATATACCCTTCAATTTATTAAAAAATCCGCGATTCTCCGCCGTGCTTTTTCCCTGCGGCATATCAATATCGCGTTCACTCATGACAAAATTCATTACCGAAAATGCGCTTGCATAATTAGGAGAACTCAACCGCGGCATCCATGGCATGTTCACAGTAACGGGAGTGTTGAGGCGCCGCTCCAGATATTCGCAGCTTCCTCGCATCAAGGCAATCCCACCTCCGGTAAGGTACGTCAGCCTGCTTCCGTCAAGCGGCGCGCCCAATTCCTCGGCAGCCTCCGCAATCAGCTCTATAAGTTCATCGGTCCTTGCCTCAATTATGTCCTGTATGGCCGAATACTCGGCTCTGAACACACCTCTTTCCGGTATCCTTATGCTCTCTATACTGTCCTTATAATCGAGAGAATAAACATACCTGCGCTTTAGGCCCTCCGCCGCCGGCATCGGTATATCAAAGCCGTATGCAAGATCGTTTGTAAAATGCATACCGCCCACTTCGAGGGTTTTTACGCCTACAAGCACGGAATTTCTTATATTTATTACATCGGTATGCGTGTATCCGACATCGACCAGCAGCGCACCCGTCTGGCTGTATTGATCCGGTATCATAAAAAGCCCTTCGGCCATGGGGACGCTTATATATGTTTCCGCGACAAGCCCAAGCTTTGACAGCGCATCCGCCACCAAACGCTTATATGATACGCTGACATAAACGTGCGATACGAGCCCTCTTACATATTCCGCAGGCATACCAAGGGGCATGTCCAAACAGGGTATGCCTTCAAGCTCAAATTCAACAGGCGTACTATGCATCAGCGCATAGCCTTCCACGGAGCCATAATCAAATGAAGAATCTATCATTGCGTCTATGTCCCGCTGGGTGATCAGTCCCTTCCGGCTCTCCACTCTGGCTTCGCCCTTTCGAAGGACCAGCCTTGAAAACGGAGCGCTTACTCCAACGGCAATATCCTTTACATGCCGCCTTGCGTCATCCTCCGCTTTTTCTATAGCTTCAATGATTGTATTCTTCAGTTTCCGCTCATCCAAAAACGCGCCGTGCCGGTATCCCCTGTAACCGCACACCCCAGCGCCGTGCACAATAATCTCGCCTTTTTCATCCGGACTGCATATTATACACAGTACCTTAGAACTTCCAATATCAAGTATGGCGGTATGTTTACTCATTTAGTCCCCTGTCAATATGACTTTTTTTGCAGCCACAAGCTTCCTTTCCATCAACTATATCATACGCTTAAAATCTGTGCAATAGGTACATGCTCATAAGCGTAATTGTTCATATATTTTTCACGGTTCGTCAATTTATCCTGCTCTCCGTCGCCCCGGTTGATTACGGCCCGGTTATATCCGGCGTATTGCTTGGAGCGGCCTGAGGCGTGCCATGATTTTCCGGTTCTCCTGTGCCATACGTAGATTCCGGTGTGGGCGAAGGAAGCGCATCCGGATTTGAGGTAGCTTCAGGGTTATCCGCGTCATCTGTAGGCCCAGGACTTTGAGAGGCATCCGTCGGCGTTGGCTCGGCGGACTTGACAGGGGAATATACTGGATTTCCCGTCGCGGTTATCAAAAGCGTGCCGCTGTCAACCCCCATGCTTTCAAGCTTCGGGAGCACCCGTAACAGCTTGTCCAGCTTAACGCCAAGCTCTTCGGCCTGGCCCAGCTGCACCTTAACCCCCGTTGTAGTTACCAAGTATACGCTTAGTGGATTTGACACGTCCATGCTTATAACTTTATCGAGCAAATTTCGTTCGTTAAGATTACGCAATACCTCCATAAGCGTTGAAGTATGGAAATCGTTTTCATTGCAGATACTCGTACCCAAGCCAAAGCCCATGGATGATACCCCATAGATCTTCAAAAACCCATCGGTGTTTGACCTGTCGCCTATTTTAAGCACATTACCCTCTTTGTCGATCAGTATTGACTCCTGAACGCCTATCAGCGCGGCAATCGCTTCATGCTCCTTTACGGATATTCGCACTGTATCGGGCATAATCCTCTCCACCGTCTCAACCGTGAAGTAGGGATCGTCATTGATAGCGCGCCTGATTCTATTCATATTCGCGGCAAGCATATGGTCTCCCTGCTTTATTCCCGCCAAATTCAGCAGCCGTTCCTTTGAGTCGCCGGAAACCCCGTTTATTTCAATATTATCAATTCTTAGCCCAAAATACGCTACGGCGAATACGGAAGCGATAACGATGGAGAATACCGTAAGTCCAACTGCGAGCCGGCTGCTTCGCCTTCTTTTTTTGCCGCCTTTGTTTCCCCTGCCTGAAGTGTGACTGCTCATTACAGATTTTCTTGATGAAGAATTTAAGGTGTTGCCAGCCTGTCCGGTTCTTCCGTGCGATTGCCCCCTTTGGGTTCTTTCCGCTTGTTTTGGCGCGGTCCTTAATACCGCGCTTTCCCCATGGCGTCTGCGTATGTCATATTCAGGCGTGGCTGCGGCCTTATCAAACGGGATTACATCCCTGCCGTTTTGGGCCCTTTTCATTTTCCCTTCATCCGTGGGTCTGTTCATCTTACGTACTCCTAAAACAACGGTTCTATTATTCGTTTCCCTCATCTTTTCGAATATCCGCTCCCAGCCGCGACATCATCAGGTCAAGGCGTTCATAGCCCCTGTCTATATATTCGGAACCATATATAACGCTGTCTCCTTCCGCCGCAAGGGCTGCCAGCACCAGCGCCGCCCCCCCTCTAAGGTCCTTTGCGTTAACCACCGCGCCGGTAAGCTTGCCAACGCCGCGAACTACGGCGGTTCTGTCCTTCATAGTAATTTTAGCGCCCATACGGGATAATTCCGGAGCGCACTTAAACCTGTTTTCAAAAACATTTTCAACAATTATGCTCGTTCCGCTCGATACGCAGCAAAGTGCAAACATTTGCGACTGCATGTCGGTTGGAAACCCCGGATACGGGAGCGTTTCAATGATTGAGATCTCGCCCGGTCTTCCGTGTGACCTAAGGTTAATCAAGTCTCCGTCCGTATTTATTTCACACCCCGCCTCCCTCAACTTGGAAAGTACGGATATCATGTGCGATGGGTCGGCGTTTGTAAGCGTGATTTCGCCTTTTGTCATAGCGGCGGCGCATAGGAGTGTTCCCGCTACGATTCTGTCGGGAATTATACGATGCTCAACCTCCCTCTTGCTGCAACCCGATCTAACAAATATGGTTGATGTTCCCGCGCCATTTATGTGAAACCCCTGCTTGTTCATAAAGTCCTGAAGATCCACTATTTCGGGTTCTCTGGCTGCGTTGTATATTATGCTGTCCCCCTTGGCGGCTACTGCGGCCATCATTATATTTTCGGTAGCGCCTACGCTCGGATAGTCCAGATGTACCTCGGATCCGCGCATGTCGTCTCCAATGCATTCTATACAGCCATGCTCTTCCTTTATCAAAACATTCAGCTTCGCCAGGCCGCTGAGATGGAGATCTATTGGCCTGCTTCCTATCTCACAGCCCCCTGGATACGTAAAATGAGCCCTTTTAAATCTGCCAAGGACCGGACCCAGCATAAAAATGGACGATCTTAGCCGCTTTGATATGCTGGGGGGCATCGTATAGCTTTCGGCGCTTGACGGGTCTATATCCACCGTATTCCCGTCCCTTTGAACTTTGCATCCCAGTGTGGCCAAGATTTCAAGCATATTGTCGGCGTCGGATATCTCAGGGCAATCATACAGCCTGACATGTTCATCCGTAAGCAGACTAGCGGCAAATATAGGCAAAGCGGCGTTTTTGGCCCCACAGACGCGGAGTTCCCCACTAAGGCGCTTTCCTCCCGAGACTAAGAATCTTCCCATCATTCTCCTCCCGCCCATCTTCTTTGACAATTACATAATATGCCTTGAATCCGGCGGATGTTCTTAGTTCGCCGATATAACTGCGCACGGTCGGATCCGCCGCCTATCTTTTTGCTTTTACTTTACCGCCCTCAGATGCGTTTGTGAAGAAGCGGAAGGCGCCTTGGCATGTATCTGTCTTTTTTCGACATATCTTGAGATATTGAGCAGTATGCCCATTGCCGCCATAAAGAAGATCAGCGAGGTGCCGCCGGCGCTTACAAACGGCAGGGTCTGCCCGGTAGTTGGGGCGCGCCCCGTAGTAACAAGAACATGTACGGCCGCTTGAATTGCTATTATGCTTGTTATTCCTCCCGCAAGCAGTGAGGCAAACCTATCCTTGACGCTAAAAGCAATTTTAAATCCGCGGTAAATTACCAGGCCATACAGCGCCAGCAGCAGCACGCAGCCAACCCATCCGAGTTCCTCGCCGATTATGGCAAATATAAAGTCGCTTTCGCCATATGTAAGGAACAGCAGTTTTTGACGGCTAAGGTTAAGCCCTCTGCCGAATAATCCGCCCGCTCCAAGGGCAAAATAGGACTGAATGAGCTGGTATCCGTTTCCCGAGGGGTCCTGCCATGGGTCTAAAAACGTGGTTATTCGCGCTAAGCGGAATGAATCCTCGTCCAAAGCCAGCGGAAGTATAGCCAGGAGCGCTACGGCGCCTAAAAACGCAATATGTATCGGCCGTACCTCTCCTATAAACAGCATGATTACAAAAACTATTATCATTATTAGGAGCATGGACATATTGCTTTGCAGCATGACCACTACGGCAAACGGCGCTAGCATAAGCGTAGGAAGCAAAACTCCATGTTTAAATGTCCTGATTTTGCCCCTATACGATGTAAGGTACGCAGACATAAAGATAACCAGCACAAACTTTGCAAGCTCGGAGGGCTGAACTGTAGCAAAGCCGAGATTTATCCATCTTCTTGCCCCATTTACCTCAACGCCAAAGAAGTATGCGTAGATCATAGCTCCCAATGTTATCAAAAGGGCGCTGGCAATCACCGGCGGCAGCTTATATGTCTTATATGGAACAAGATATGCAAGTATCAGCATTGCTGCCAATCCCAAAACGAAGAAAACAATCTGCTTGACGAAGTAATAAAGGCCGTCGCCATGCTCCTGATAAGAATAATAATAACTTGCGGAAAGCACCATTATCAGTCCGAACGCGCACAACACAAGTACGGCTGTAAACAGCACAAAGTCCATTCTGCCCGGTTTTGGGCTGGCCGCCTTGATTTGTTTCATGGTATTCCTCCAATCACAGACCGTTAACTATTTCCTTAAACTTCCTGCCCCTGTCCTCATAATCCTCGAACGCTCCCCAGCTTGCCGCGCCTGGCGACAGCAGCACCACGTCCCCCTCCGAGGCCGTCCTGGCCGCCTCCTGAACCATTTCACTGAAGGCGCCGTTGCATATGCTTATATTGCGAAACTTCGTCTCCTCAGCAGCCGCTAAGATGGCGGGCGCCGCCCTGCCTGAAGCGATAACCGCCTTGACAATGCCGCCAAACTCGTTAAAAAGGGGTATAAAGTTGCTATGCTTATCGTATTCGCCTACACCTAGAAGCAGAACCGTAGGCCGTGTCATTGCCTTTACCGCCTTTATTGTTGAGTCCGGGTTTGTGCTTTTTGAATCATTGATATATAAAACGCCCTTCTTCTCGCATACCGGCTCGATCCTGTGTTCGACGCCTGTAAAGGATTTGAGTGCGCTTCGTATGCTGTCCACCGAAACTCCCATACTTATGGCAAGCGCGGCGGCACACATCGCGTTTTCCACATTATGTTCGCCTGGTATCTTGAGATCTCCAACGTTGATAATAATCGTATCAAGGCCGCCGTCTCTCCAGATTATCTGGCTCTGGCGAATAAACATGCCCTCTTCCAGCTCGTTTTTAAGGGAAAAATATATCACCTTGCCCTTGGTCGCTCCTGCCATACCTGCGACGATTGGGTCGTCAAAATTCAATACCGCATAGTCCTCCGCGGTTTGATTTTCAAACATTCGTTTTTTAGCGGCAATATAGGCCTCCATCGATTCAAAGTGATTGAGATGGTCCTCGGTTATGTTCAAAAGACCCGCGGCATTGGCCCTGAAATCCCTTATGCTTTCGAGCTGCAGCGCGGCCGTTTCCGCCACAATAACGTCGCCTGGCTTTACTTCCATCGCATGCTCTGTAATGGGTACCCCTATGTTGCCCAATACAAAGGTGTTTGCGTTCGCCGCTTTAAACATTTCACCCGTAAGCATCGTAGTGGTCGTCTTACCGTTTGTGCCTCCTATGCATACGAATTTGCTGTCCCTGGAGCAGTATCTGTAGCCAAGCTCTATCTCACCTATAACCTCAATGCCCATGGCAACCGCCTGTTTGACAAAAGGCCGGTACATAGGTATTACAGGGCTTATCACCATAAGGTCCGCTTCATAGAGAAGGGCTTCCGGAGGGGCGCCAAGCGCATTGGTATATTCTATGCCGCCAAGCGCCTCATAAAGCCCCGGTATGTCCCTTTTGAGGTCGTTAATTATTACCTTATAACCGTTTTTGGCAAGAAGCTTTGCACTCCCTATTCCGCTTCTTGCCATTCCTACCACTAGAGCGGTCTTTTGCTTTTTCATGTCGCCCATCCTCCTCTGCGCCGCCGCGTATTTTCGCAAGCGCATCTCTGCAACAGACTCTATCATATGTAGAATATCCAATTATCAATGTGTGCTATTGGATCAAAAACTATAGCCTAATATATAAAAAGAGCCGTCCGGTGTGTCAAGGCGCTTGGGGCAATGAGCCGCTGCCCTGCCTCAAACCCCTTGGCGCATCCGCAATACCGTGCCAAGCGCCATATTTTCACGATCGTCCAGATAGCACCGGACGGCTAAAAAACCAATTCTATACATATGCCAGAAGGCATATAAGGCATAAAAACGTTGTTATTATCATGTAACCCGCTACGATTTTGGTTTCATTGTATCCCTTAAGCTCAAAATGGTGATGTAGCGGGGCCATCTTGAATATGCGCTTCCTGCGCAGCTTATACGAGCCTACCTGAAGTATTACTGAGATCGAAGTGGCGACATAGCATCCGCCCATTATTGGGAGCAGCAGCGCCGCCCTGCTGAACAGCGCCATCATGGCGACCGCTCCGCCTAACGCCAGCGAGCCTGTATCGCCCATAAATACCTGAGCCGGGTGAGAGTTATACCTCAAAAATCCAAGGCATCCGCCCGCAACCGTTCCCGCGAATACAATAAGGCCTTCATATCCGGCGGTTTGTTCTATCTGGCCCGACTGCGCGCCAATTTCGCTAAGATATATAAAAACTATTGCCATCGTAAAGGCGTATATCAGGGTTACACCGGAAGAAAGCCCGTCGATTCCATCTATCAGGTTTACGCTATTTACCGTAGCTATTATCAAAAACATGGCAAATGGTACATAAAATACTCCTAGGTCAAACTCTGCGTTGAAAAACGGGAGTTCTATTACAGTTCCAATAACTCTCTGGCAATATATGGCTATAACAAGCGCAATGCCGAACTGGGCTATTATCTTTTGATACGCTCTAAGCCCAAGGGACCGTTTAAACCTCACTTTAATAAAGTCGTCGAGGAAGCCTACAAGCGCGTAGGCAACCGTTACAAGCATTGCCGGCAGCGCATAATGCAGCGAACCGCTGGAAAGCGCCATCGTACCTATAACAATGGCAACTATTATCATTATTCCGCCCATGGTGGGCGTGCCTGTTTTTTTAAGGTGCGACTTTGGTCCCTCCTGACGCTCGGTTTGACCAAATTTCAGTCTCCTAAGCATCGGGATCAGGAACCTGCCCACCACCATACATACAATTGCGGACAATAGTATGGCGAATATTAGCTTTTGCATATTGTCCTCCGTTATGGCGTCAGTCAAGCTCGTTGAGAAGCTCGGCTACAATCTCCTTTTCATCAAAGTGATGCTTTACGCCATTTATCTCCTGATAGTTTTCATGGCCCTTTCCAGCCAAGATTATGCAATCGTCCTTCATAGCCTTTGCCAGCGCATAGCGTATGGCTTCGCGCCTGTTTTCAATGATCTTATAGGCACAGCCAGATCGCTTTACGCCCTCCTCAATAGAGGCTATTATATCAAAGGGGTCCTCAGTTCTCGGATTATCGGAGGTTACGATCAACAGGTCCGAAAACCTTCCCGCTGCCTCGCCCATAATCGGCCGCTTTGCCCTATCACGGTCGCCTCCGCATCCGAATACGGTTATTATGCGCCCCTTTGAAAAGGTATGCACTGTTTTGAGTATGTTCTCAAGCGCGTCCGGCGTATGCGCAAAATCCAGAAATACATTAAAATCCTTTCCATTTGTCGAAAGAGGCTCAAGCCTTCCCGATACGCTGTGCATTGATTCAAGGCCCTTCTTTATGGTCTTGAGGTCAAAACCAAGGTTTAGCGCCAAACCGGTAGCCGCCATGGCGTTGAACACATTGAACAGTCCAGGAATCGGCATGTTTACTCTGGCCGCTCCCTCGGGAGTAGCCAGGTCAAACTGCACTCCCTTGGCAGTTATCTCTATTTCGGTAGCGTTGATGTCAGCGCCGTTTCTTACCCCAAATGTAATGCTTTTCGCCGGTATCCCTTCCATTATCCGTTCAGCATATACGTCGTCGACATTTATTACGGCGTTTTTTGAGCTGTAAAACAGCTTTTTCTTTGCCATGAGATAATTATCAAAGGTCTTATGATAGTCCATGTGATCTTGTGTCAGGTTCGTAAACGCGGCCGTATCAAACTCGATTCCATATACCCGCTTTTGATCCAGCGAATGCGACGAAACCTCCATTATAACCAGCTCTACCCCCGCGTCCCTCATCCTGCGAAGGGTCCTCTGAAGATCCACGCTGGCCGGCGTTGTGCGGTCCGCATTCATCACCTCGGATCCTATCATTATATGTATTGTTCCAATTAAGCCGACCTTTATATTCTGCTGCTCGGCGATTGTCTTTAACATATAGGTCGTACTGGTCTTTCCGTTGGTGCCTGTAACCCCTGCAAACCTCATGCCGCGCGATGGATTGCCAAAGAAATTGGCTGCAGCCTCAGCCATAGCAAGCCTCACGTCCGGCACAATAGCCTGTGGAATGTCTATTGGCAGTTCTCTCTCAACAAGCAGAGCGGACGCGCCCGCGTCCACCGCCTGCTGCGCATAGCGGTGGCCGTCGTCGTATGTCCCAGATACGCAGCAAAACAGATTGCCGGACTGAACTCTTCGCGAGTCGTATTCGATCTCACTTATATCGGCGTCCTGCCCCTTTAGAATATAGTCTATGCCCTCAAGTATTTGTGTAAACCGCATTCTATCCTCCAATATGGTCAATGGCCGCCATATGAGCATGCCCCTATTCGGAAGCATCTTCCTTGGTTCCAAATCTAACCGTAATCGTGCTTCCTACGTTGACGCTTGCGCCCTTCTCCACGCTTTGATAGATTACCCTGCCGCCGTCATAGTCTCCTTCGGCATTCATTGCCAGGCCGAGCGCCTTAAGGGTATCATAAGCCTCCAGCCTGCTCATCCCATCGAGGTCAGGTACCTTTACCTGCTCGAGATCCAGTGGATCATCGCCCTCGTCTATAATCGTCATATCCCCTGTATACAGGAGCACTTCAGAACCCTTGAGCACCGACTCTCCGGCCGCCGGCACCTGAACCGTTACTTCTGAGTCGGTCTGGAATACGGCGCCTAGTCCTATCTCAGCCAATTTTTCACTGGCCTGCGCCGTCGTCAGGCCGCGAATATCCGGCACGGTGACGACTTCAGCTCCGCCCTCCGGCAGGTATCCAAAATAATGCAGCGTTTCCTCAAGCACATCCTTTACAAACGGGGCGGCCACAGTGCTTCCGAATATTGAGCCTACCTGGGGTTCGTCAACGAGTATCAGTGTAACGTATTCAGGATCGTCAGCCGGAGCAAAACCGATGAACGAAGCTATAAGCTTGCCGGCCGCGATTCCGGTTTCGTCGTATTTCTGCGCCGTACCGGTCTTTCCGCCAACGCGGTAACCGGCAATTTGAGCATTTCGGCCGCTTCCATTATTTACTACGCTTTCAAGGATCGTTCGTACGGTCTTTGACGTTTCCTCACTTATCACCGTTCTCACTGCTTTCGGCTCGTTTTCAACTACAACCGTTCCGTCCGCGGCTACAATTTCTTTTACGATCCTTGGTTCATACAGCGTTCCGCCGTTTACAGCCGCGCTCACAGCGCTTACAAGCTGAAGCGGCGTTACCGATACGCTTTGACCAAATCCAATTCGGGCCAAGTTTATATCTCTTATATATTTCTCATGTATTACTATTCCCGCCGACTCCGACGACAGGCCGCTTCCCGTCGTTGAACCAAATCCAAACTTATATATGTAATCATACAGACCCTCTACTCCCAACCTAAGGGCCATGTCCATAAACGCGCAGTTACACGAGTTTTCGGTACACTGTGTCAGGTTCTGACTCCCGTGGCCTCCAGCCTTCCAGCATTTTATGCGCTGTCCGCTTACAATCCTAAAGCCAGGGCAATGGGCCGTAAACCCGTCGTTTATGGTGCCGCTGTCCAAAGCGGCGGACAATGTAATTATCTTAAACGTAGAACCAGGCTCGTATGCGTCGGCTACTATCCTGTTTCTAGACAGCGCGGAAAGCGCGTCCAAGTCGCTCCTTGGCGGCTCGTTCAGATCATACCCGGGCGAGGTCGCAATAGCTACGATTTCACCTGTTTTGCAGTTCATCACTATGCCCTGCGCGTTTTTGCCGTTGTTTACCGCCATGGCCTCCTCAAGCGACTTTTCAAGGATCGCCTGAATATTGGTATCTACGGTCAATATAACGTCGCATCCGTCAACCGGATTTATATATTCCTGAACGCCATACGAAAGCGTACGCCCCATACGATCCGCCTCCGTCACCATACGCCCGTCCTCTCCTGAAAGGTATTTATCCATGGAAAGCTCCAAGCCCTCCTGGCCGTCGGAATCGACGTTTGTAAACCCGATCACTTGTGAAAGCAGCGAATGGTATGGATAATATCTTATTGTGTCGGTAGCCGTGACAACCCCGCCGCCAAGCTTCAATGCTTCTATTTTATCCACGATGTCGCGTCCTACCTGGCGCTTAAGTACGATTTCCCTATGCCTTGTGTCCTTAAGCTTTTCGAGTATGTCGGCCTCGCTTACGTTTTCAAGCAATGGAGCAAGCTCTTTTGCAATCCTGGCATGGTCGCTGGCGTTGATCTGTTCGGGCCACAGGAGCACCTTGTAAGATGTAGCGCTCTGAGCCAATACAGCGCCGTCAGCACCTATTATTCTTCCCCGGGCAGCTGTGAGCGCCGTATCCCGAACCCATTGTGTAAGAGCCTTTTTCTGGTATTCCTCGCTGTTTGCAACCTGAATGTAAAACAATCTACAACTTAAATATAGAAACAGCACACCAATTCCAAGTATAACCCAGCGCATCCGCTTCCTGTGCGATGTAGAACGCTTTTTATTCATGTCGCCCCCACCTTATATACTATTAATCCGTATCCATTATCTGATCGGATGAAGGGTATGACATACCCTCATCCTCCGCTGCCTGCCTGGCAAGGCTTGGGTCTATCGACCCTTCAAGCTGCGCTCTTAACGATTCGTTGGTCTTTTTGATTGAAGCCAGTTCCGCCTGCATATCCTCCAACATTACATAGCGCTCGGATACCATAGCGTTTCCTACCATGACAGCCAGTACAAGCGCTGTTAAAAAAGCCACCGATGATAGCACCAAAGTCTTTAGCCCGCGTTTTGGATCCGGCTTTCGCTTTTCATGCGGCCTTGGGATCTCTTTAGGCCTTTCCTGCGGTCTGACCGGCGGGCGCGGCCTGATGGGTTCAGGCTGAGCCACTGATGAACGCGTATGGGTATACACCCTGGTTGCGGGAGCATACCTTGCCTCTTCTTTCTTTGCCGCTATTGCCATGATATTCACTCCTTAGCCCGATAATTCTATTTGTGCCGTTATAGCTTCCTTATTGCCCTCAGTTTAGCGCTGGCAGAGCGTGGGTTTTCCATAATTTCATCCTGATCCGGCAGGGTTGGCTTTCTTGTCAGTATCTTGGATGTCGGCTTTAACCCGCAGGTGCATACCGGCGCCCGCCTGTCGCAGGTACACGGCGATTCCAGTCTGCGAAAAGCCTGTTTCACTATCCTGTCCTCTAAAGAATGAAACGTTATTACCGCAAGCACGCCTCCACTAGATAAAAGCGACTCAGCGTCTATCAATGCAGCGTCGAGTCCTTGAAGTTCACCGTTTACCTCTATCCTTATAGCCTGAAACGTCCTGCGCGCCGGGTGCTGCGGCTCCCTCTTTGCCTTAGCCGGCATGCTGGATGAAATTATATGCGCCAGCTGCAAGGTCGTATTAATGGGTTCTTTGTCCCTGTGTTTAACTATGCTGGCGGCTATCCTATGTGCAAACCGCTCCTCTCCATAATCGCGGATTAGCTGTTCAAGCTTCTGTTCAGGATAGGAGTTGACCACATCGCTGGCTCTAAGCGGAGCGTTTTTATCCATCCTCATGTCTAACGGGGCGTCATGTTTGTATGAAAACCCACGATCGGCCGTATCCAGCTGATACGATGAAACGCCTAGATCCAAAAGTATTCCATCTACCGAGCGTATATTAAGCTCACCCAATATATGCTTGGTGTCAAAAAAGTTTCCATAGAGCGCCGTAAATTTTTCGCTGTATTTTTTCAGTCTCTCGCTCGCCGCGGTCAGTGCATCCGAGTCACGGTCAATCCCAATTAGCTTCGACCCTGGGGGCAGCAGCTTTAATATTCCCTCGGAATGCCCTCCACCGCCAAGCGTTCCGTCTACAAAGATTCCTCCTCGGGCCGGATTTAACAATTCAATCGCTTCATCAAGCATTACTGGCTTGTGGAGGAATGCGGTCATAGGCCCCGCTCCTTTAGACTGGCATAGAGCTTTTTGCGATCCATGGTGTCATATTCCAGCTCATTTTTGTTCCAAACATCCGTATCCCACACTTCAATTCTGTCCCTTACACCAACTAGCGTGACATTCGACGAAAGGCCCGCATAGTCCCTGAGCTTTTGCGGTATCAACGCCCTCCCCTGCTTGTCCGGCTCGCAATTAGTTGTTCCAGAATAAACCATTCGCCTTAACAAAGCCGCCTCCATATCGGTAAGAGGGAACTCTTCAAGCCTGCTGTAGCGCTGTTCGAAAGCTTTTTCGGACATTATCTCCAAACAGTTGCCGCTGCTGTTTTCTGTTATCCCGCGTGTTACCACTATGGAATTTGTCAGCTCGGCTCTCCATTTAGCAGGTATAAAAACCCGGCCCTTGGCGTCCAGCGCATGCTCAAACACGCCTACAAACATGCCATTCCCTCCTCTCCAATATGACTATAAAAGTGGGATGCCCCCACCATCATGCGATTATTATAAAACATGTTCCACCACTTTGCAACACCTGCACACCACTTTAATAAAATTCGAATAATTTTTTACTGTAAATTCACGCCTCTATAATGACTAACAAATGACATTTTAGGTTTGCAGTATTATTGCAGCCATAGTATAATGAATATTATTTTGTTATTGTGAGGGATGCACTTGGATTTATTTGAACCTTGTATGAAATACAATGAGCCTCAGGAGGTAATGAAGACTGGGCTATATCCTTATTTTCACGCACTCGAAACCGCCCAGGATACCGAGGTTATGATGGAAGGCCGTCGCACCATAATGCTGGGGTCAAACAATTATTTGGGATTGACAAACGATCCGCGTACTATTAAGGCCGCTCATGAAGCTTTAGACCGCTATGGTACAGGCTGCTCGGGCTCCCGTTTTTTAAATGGGACGCTTAAGCTTCACATCGAACTGGAGGAGGAGCTTGCTGAATTCTTTCATAAGGATGGCGTGATAACCTTTTCAACAGGTTTTCAATCAAACCTTGGTATAATATCCGCCATAGCAACCAGACAGACCACGATCCTTAATGACAGTGAAAACCATGCCAGCATATTGGACGCGTGCCGATTGAGCTTTGCAAAGAATGTATATAAATATGAGCATAATAATATGGAATCGCTTGAGGACAAGATATCTAGACTGCCTATTGATTCGCCAAAGCTTATAATCACGGACGGGGTATTTTCAATGTCTGGAGATATCGCCAACCTTCCCGAAATTGTGCGCATAAAAAATAAATACAACGCGCGCCTGATGGTTGACGACGCCCATGGGGTAGGCATGATCGGCAACGGCGGACGGGGTACCGCGTCATATTTTGATCTTGAGAATGAAGTCGATATAATTATGACCACTTTCTCCAAGTCGTTTGCGTCCCTCGGGGGCTGCGTCGCGGCGCGAGAAGACGTGATCAACTATATAAAGCATAACTCCAGGCCCTTCATTTTCAGCGCTTCAATACCACCCGCAAATGCGGCTTCCGCGCTATGCGCGCTTCGCATACTTAAGGAAAATCCTGAACGTGTCGATGATTTAATGAACATAGCTGAATACATGAGAGGGAAGCTTCGTGAAATCAACCTGCCAATAATTGAGGGAAGCACAGCCATAATCCCCATAATCACCTATGACTTAAAGCGTACGCTCACTATTGCGAAACGCCTGCTTGAGGAAGGCGTTTACGTAAATCCTGTTCTCCCTCCCGCGGTGCCGTCCGATATGTGCCTTTTACGGACAAGTTATACGGCAACCCATACTATGGAACAGATGGACCATGCGGCAAGGATATTCGATAGGGTTTTCAAGGAAATAGGCTGACAACGGATTACCGCGGGTTGATAAGCTGTTCTTTTGATGTTATAATTACGCGTATTTTAGTAGTATCTATTAACTTTTGAGGTGTATATATGTCTGGTTATCTTTTTACTTCCGAGTCTGTTACCGACGGTCATCCCGATAAAGTATGCGACGCTATTGCAGACACCGTTCTTGACAAACTGTTGGAGCAGGACCGTATGTCGAGGGTTGCCTGCGAGTGTGCCGCAACAACGGGTATGGTTATTGTAATGGGCGAAGTCACCACTGACTGCTACATTGATATTCCCCGCATTGTGCGGGATGTCGTCAATGGGATTGGCTACAACAAGCCTGAATATGGCTTTGACGGACATACACTTGCGGTTATCTCCGCCATAAATGGGCAATCCGCTGACATAGATATGGGCGTCAGCAGTTCATTTGAGTCAAAACATGGAGCTTGCGAGCTTGAGTTCGCAACGGGCGCTGGCGATCAGGGTATGATGTTTGGATTCGCATGCGATGAAACGCCCCAGCTGATGCCTATGCCTATTTCTCTTGCGCACCGGCTCACTCAAGCGTTAAGCAATGCCCGCAGGTCTGGCGAGATACCCTATCTGCGCCCCGATGGAAAATCACAGGTAACCGTTGAATACAACAGCTCCGGTACGCCTGTTCGCGTTGACGCTGTCGTCATATCGGCCCAGCATGAGCCCGACGTGAGCCTTGATACAATCCGTAAGGATATAACCGATAAGATAATAAAAAGTGTGATTCCATCCGACCTATTGGACAGCGGCACGCGAATATTTGTCAATCCGACCGGGCGCTTTGTAATTGGCGGGCCTCAGGGAGACTCGGGGCTTACAGGGCGAAAGATTATAGTTGATACCTATGGAGGCTATGCTCGCCATGGCGGAGGCTCCTTTTCCGGCAAGGATGCAACAAAGGTTGACAGAAGCGCTTCGTACGCCGCAAGGTATGCTGCAAAAAACGTGGTAGCCGCTGGTCTTGCCAAGCGCTGCGAAATTCAAATAGCATATGCCATTGGAGTGGCGCATCCGGTTTCAATAATGCTTGATACTCAGGGAACGGGTATAATACCTGACGGGGATATTGCTCAAAAGGTTAAAAATCACTTCGACTTTAGGCCTGAGGCAATAATATCAAGGTTTGGTCTGCGCCAGCCTATCTTCCGAAGGACCGCCGCCTTTGGCCACTTCGGACGCATTGACGTCGAATTCCCTTGGGAAAGTACCGATATGGCTGATAGTTTAAGGATTTAATCCTAAGCAGCGACGGCTACTTACTTTAATTGGGTCTCAGACTGTCAAAAAACCCTGGAATTGTCAAGGGCCGTAGCTCTTGACTTTTTAATCCGGCTCTGACGACATACGCGTTATAACGGATGAAAAGCTTTAGGTTTTCGTTCTTTTAGGGTTTTGCCTATGGCGGCTTAGAACCTTTTTTGCAAAAAAGGTTCTAAGAACTCCAATAAATGCACAAAAACTGATATAAACTTAAGCGTACTACCCTAGTTTTATAATCCATTAAAAATCAGCGGCATGTACGGTGATTTTTGATACCTTGAGCGCAAGCGATGAAAAACCCAAACACTATAAGTCAAACGTTGTTTTTCGGGATTACCAAGGGGACTTTTTACAAAAAGTCCCCTTGGGCGGGGTTTGGGGCGGAGCCCCATGAATACAGCCTGATAAGCTGCTTTCAGCCAAAGGCTGTCTTTTTTTAGTTAAACTTGCGATGCGCCGTACAAGCGCATCGCAACGCCAAAGATTAGAAGGCGAAACCCGTAACTCAACAAAGTGACGTAACCGCTTTGTTGATACGCTGGGATCCCTCTAATTGGGATCTTTTATTATCTCAGTTTTAAAATTATTTCTTGGTCTTAGACATGCTGGCATTTGCTTTTGTGAACGGTCTAGGTTAGCCAAGATCATGAAATGCAAAACCACAGCCGGCAAAAAAATCATATTTAAAAGGGTTTATTGCTCACTCTGTTGAGCGCTTTAATTTACCCTCTAAATGCTCTAAGCGCATATTATTGAGTTAGACAAGCTGAATAGTTGACTGTCCTCCTCCAGGTAGTCAGCATGTGGCGATTGAGTTTTTATACTAAAAAAGATGCCGCTCCATTAAATACGGTACGGCATCTTCTTTGAAAAGGGGTTCCCGTTAACGGGAACCCCAGCTGGCATCTTAGCCGTTGAATGACTCAGCGCCAACAATCAAACGCATGAGATACAGTGCGTCTACTATTGTGACGTTACCATCCTGATCTACATCGCCAAGAAGCTCCTGGATTTCGCTAAGCGATTCCAGACCAGCTACACTGCGCATGATCAGCAGAGCGTCACTTACGTTGAGCTCTTCATCGGTGTAGACATCGCCCAGCAGGCCATACTCCGCAGTCACTTCGAGATCCGAATAGACAGCTGAGAAGTCAACATCCCATCCAAGGAATATGAGCTGGGTGATTTCATGAGCCTGAGGCAGAGCCTCGGGAGCTACCGCCGCTTCGCCGACAGTCACAGTCTGAGATTCGGATACCCACTCGCCGTCAACCATGTAGTTGAAGGTTACAGTGTATTCAAGAACGACCTCAATGGCGCCGTCGATGGCTTCAATATCTTCACCAGCTACGGCCACTGTGATTTCATCAACGATGCTTGCGCCATCGTTAACCGTCAGGTCAAGGGCATACGTACCTTCCGCGTCGGCGGCAACTGCGAACTCAAGCGTCATGCACTCGCCTTCGTAGTTTGCAATCGGGTTAACAACGGCTATCTGGAGGATACCAGGCGTCCAGTCGTTAACGACGATGAACGTATCGTCAACGGGGTTGGTATGTGTAATATAGGTAAGAGCATCAGCATCGTATTCGATGGTGAATGAACCTGATGAGAGGTTATCCATGCTTACAGGAACGAATACTCTGTCGCCCTGGTTGGCTTCAACTGTGCCAACTTCGATTGTGTAATCAGCCGGCGGCGGTGTCGGTCCTTCGCCAGGAACTGAGAACATACCAAGGAGTTCTCCAACTTCTCCGCCTACCGGAGTTGAACCAAGCTGCGTACCTGCGCCTGTTTCAAGGTTTACAGCTACTAGAGCGCTGGTCTGTGTGAACATTCCGTCGCTGTAGAACTGTGCCCACAGCATCTGATCATTGTTGTGATCATATGTCATGGTCTGTACGTAGTTGATCGGGAACCCTGTCGGTCCAATAGCTTCGCACTCGGCCGTTTCAAGGTTGATCGTGTGCAGGTAGCTGTCATTGGTCTGGTTGCCAGGTGCGAACGAGATGCCGTACGCTTCGCCTTCGGTCGTGATGCCGAGGGTCATGATAGCGGCAACCGCCGTATCTTCAAGCGAGCCTACCAGCGTCAGTGCGCCTGTCTCCAGGTCTACCGTGTGCAGTGATCTCGGGCCAGCCTGGTTATCAGACGTGCCGATTGCGTACATCGTACCCGTTGCGTAGTTATACGCCATGTCTACGATGACTTCACCGATAGTGCCAACCACGTTCAGGTTGCTCATGTTGCTAAGCGTCGTCGTGAAGAAACGTCCATCGTTCGTGTAGCCGTATACTGTGCCGTCTACATATTCCGCAGCGAATACGGTTGCGCCAGGCGCGCCTACAGGAGCGGCCATCGACGGATCCGCGCTGTTGAAGGTGATCCAGCTCTCCTCGAAGGAGTTAAACGCATACAGGTCTGCTTCCGGTACTTCGGGTGCTTCGCCTACATATACGTTGTCCAGGTAACCTTCATCATTGTTCCTGTCTACGCTGCCGTCCTTCGTGTAGCTCCACGTGAAGGTATACGTGCCAGCTGCCGGCGCTATATAGTAGAACTGGGTCCAGTCTACAACGCCGCTTATGTTGCGTACTGCTGTTCCATTTGCTGAGAAGATCAGTTTATCCCAGCCGCTCTCACTGCTTACTGACCAGTTGAAGAACAGGGCTTCGCCTTCAGCCAGCTCTACTGTCGTCGTTACCGTCGACGTCGAGCTCTGTACTCCAGCGTTGCCGGATACAGCATAGTTGTCACGTACTTCCCACGGATACGTCGCGTCGTTCGCGAAGGTCAGCGTGCCGCCCTCTACGTTCAGCGCTTCATCCAGATCACCAGGTATTACCGGCGTTGGCGTCGGCGTTACCGGCGGTACGTCGCCTTCTCCCGATACGACTACGTTATCAAGAATCAGTATGTACATATCGCTTACATTGTGATGACGGAACGCTATCTGTACA
>ERZ857480.50745-NODE-78465-length-57723-cov-17.9882_pt1 | contig 57723 bp, 49 predicted proteins | sample MGYA00519767_ERZ857480 | MGnify/ENA primary metagenome ERZ857480 (study PRJEB31778, sample SAMEA3449210) | human gut metagenome | biome: human gut; feature: human-associated habitat; material: faeces | place: United Kingdom | collected 2010/2012 ...
CCAGGAGAGCCAGCAGAAGAGAAAGGATGCAAGAAATGTAGTAAGACAAAGGTAATTAGTATGCTAACATGGATAGGGCTTTTCAGTGGGGCAATTGTACTATTAAGGAAGAAAAAGTAGAAATATGAAAGACATTAAAAATATGACATTAAAAGAAAAGGTAGGACAAATGATAGGACTTGCCTTTTCAGGTGATAAGTATAGTCCAGAGTTGAAAATGCAAGTTGAAGATATTGAAGCTGGATTAATCATTTATTTTAAAGATAATTGTATCACACCAAAACAAATATTTGAATTGAACAAAGAGATTAACAAAAATGCCAAAATACCACCATTTATAGCTATTGATCAAGAAGGTGGTATGGTTGCTAGAGTAACAGAAGGTATTGTTCAGTCACCAGGTGCTATGGCAATCAGTGCTACAAATAATAAAGAAAATGCCTATATTTTAGCTAAAAATATGGGAATAGAACTTAGAAATTTAGGATTTAACTTTAATTTTGCTCCTGTTGGAGATGTAAATAATAACCCTAAAAATCCAGTCATCAATGTAAGATCTTATTCTGAGGATCCAAATGTTGTTGCGGAGTATATGGAAGAAGCTGTTAAAGGATATCACGAAGCGGGATTAATGACTTCAGTGAAACATTTTCCTGGTCATGGTGATACGGCTGTTGATTCACATGTTGGTCTTCCTATTGTTGATTTTGATAAAGAGCGTCTTGATAAAATAGAACTGATACCATTTAAAAAAGTTGTAGATTTCAATTTACCAGGTATTATGGCAAGTCATGTTCTTTATACTAAATATGACGATAAATATCCAACAACATTATCTAAAAAAGTTATAACAGGTCTACTTCGTGAAGAAATGGGATTTAAAGGTTTGGTAGTAACTGATTCGTTAACTATGTCAGCGGTTTTTGATAATTTTAGTTTAGAAGAAATCGTTTATAATGGATTTAATTCTGGATGTGATATATTACTTTTATGTGGTGCAAGAAATGTACAAATGCAAAAAGAGTTTGCTGAAATAGCATTGAGACTTGCTGAAGAAGGGAAAATACCGCTTAGCATTATTGATGCAGCAGTGGAAAGAATTTTGAAATATAAAAGAGAATATCGTGTTGGTCAGATGGCTGAATGTTTTGATGATATTAAAGTGGATTTAGAACAACCAAAGCGAATGAAATTTGCCGAAAAGGTAGCTGAAGATAGTATTACAGTATTAAAAAATAATAATCATCTTTTGCCACTTACAAAAAAAGATAAAATATTAGTTGTTTTTCCACAAATAAAAGTAGTAACATTAGTTGAAAATGATGATAATACTTTAAGTTGTCTTGCTGATTATATGCCATTTCATGTTGACAAACATTATATTTCAATTGCTCCAACTGAAATTGAGCAAACAAATTTATTGAAAAAAACGAATCAATATGATAAAATTGTTTATTGTAGTTATAATGCAAATTTTAACTCTTCGCAAGCCGATTTAATTAATAAAATTGATAAGAATAAACTGATTGTAGTTGCAGTTAGAACTCCTTATGATATTAATGTTTTAGATGTTCCAACATATGTTTGTGCTTATGAAGCAACTGTTCTTAGTTTCAAGGCTTTAGTAAAGTATTTGACAGGCGAAATTGAAGCAAAGGGAATCTTACCTGTTAGTGTTAAATAATTAAAGGAGAAATTAAAAATGAAAGTTATAGTAGTTAAAGATTATGAAGCTATGAGTGAACTTGGTGCTCAAATTATTGGTGATATGATAAAAAATAATCCTAGTTGTACACTAGGTCTCGCAACAGGTAGTAGTCCAATTGGTACGTATAAAAATTTAATTAAAGCATATGAAAATCAAGAAATTTCATTTAAAAATGTAAAAACTTATAATTTAGATGAATATTGTGGTATTAGTAAAGATCATCCACAAAGTTATTATTATTTTATGCATGATAATTTGTTCAATCATGTTGATATAAACGAAGAAAATGTGCATATACCAACGGTTTCTAATGATCATTTAGAAGATGATTGTAAAACTTATAATGATATGCTTAATAAGGTTACAATTGATTTGCAATTATTAGGCATTGGTGGTAATGGACATATTGGATTCAATGAACCAGGTACTCATTTTGACCAAGAAACATTTGTTGTGAAATTAACCGATAAAACAAGACAAGATAATAAACGTTTCTTTCACTCATTAGATGAAGTTCCTACCCATGCAATTACAATGGGAATTAGCAATATTATGAAAGCTAAAAAAATTTTAATGCTAATTAGCGGTGTAAATAAGGCTGACACAGTAGTAAAATTATTAAAAGATGATATTACAACTGATTTTCCAGCATCTATTTTACATAAACATCCAGATGTTACAGTTATTATTGATCAAGATGCGTATTCAAAAATGTAATTAAAAAACTAAAAATGATAGATAATCATCCATTAAATAAAAGTAAAAAAAATTGCTTTTTTGGATGATTTTTCTTTTTTTAGTATAAAATATCAAATTTGTTAAAAATTGTGTAAACGTTTTTAAAAAATTATTCTTTTTTTCTTGCAAATGATTTATTGATATGCTATAATATAATCGCAAACGCTTTCAAAATATATAAATAGGAGGAAAATATTTTATGAAAAAAGTTTTTGCTTTTTTGAGTACACTAGTGCTCACAATTGCATTAGTTGGTGTTTTTGCAGTAAATAATCCAGCAAAAGCTGCAGATAAATTTACAGAAGATCCAACATTATTAGATGATGAAATTGCCGTATATATTATGGATAGTATTATGACTACTTTTCCAAATTATTATGACAATGACGCTAAGGAGGATCCAAACTGGCAAGGCACTGCTAGAATGTATCCATGGAATGAAACTAGACTAAGGGTTGCTCAATTAGATGAAAGTGGTCAACCAACAGGAAAATATTATGCAGTATATTTCAGTGGTCATACAACCGCAGTAGATACAAACGGTGAACCTATTATTGGTGCTGGTAAAAATATTCTATTTTATCAAAAAAATGAAGCGGGACAAGTAATTGCTACTAAATTTTCAGATGGTAAACAAGCTGCAAATGGTGCTGCTTCTGACCCATCATTGTCACATATGAGAACAAATATTACTGGTGAAGATATTGAGTTTGATCCAACTCAACTTGGTTTAGGTGATGAAGGTACAAACTATTATAATAGATCAATTGTATTCAATGCTCAAGGTCAAGTTATTAGAGGTATTGGTTTAGATGATCAATATACATCAGGTGAAGGTGATTATAAATTTGCTCCAGAATATTGTTATGTTGATGGTGCTGTTACTAAAATTGAAGATGGCGTTGTTTGCGATAAAGTAATGGAAGATTTGGTTGATGAAGAAGGTAATCCTGTTATGGATGAAAATGGTGAAACAATTCAAGTTCCAACAGATGAAGATAGAATGTTTTATTCAAGATTTGTTTGGGAATTCTTTGAAGAAGCACCAGAAAATGTCAATGAAGTAGGATATTTAGCTGATGGCTGGGATCCAAATCTATGGGATTACTGCTATGAAAGAGATGGCGGATATATTTGTATTGCTTTTGTAGGTAATGCTGATAACTCTGCTCATATCATTAAAGGCGATCAAATCACAGCTTATATAAAAACATTAATGGCACAAGGAAAAGATGAAGCAGAAGCTACGCAAATTGCTAATAGTACAACTCGTGCATGTACTAGAACATATAGAGTTCCTGCCGGTGGATTTGTATATGACTTTGGATTCTTAGATCGAGGACTTGCTACTACTAATGAATTCTTTAAATCAACTGTTTTAAATGGTTATTTATATGGTAGAACTCAATTAGCTAAAAAAGATGCTAATGGAGAAGAAGTAAAAGATGAAGAAGGCAACTCTGTAATGATTGGTATAGCTGAACAAAGAACATATAATTTCTCAGTAACAGGTTTAACATTTGATGATAAAGTTATTGATGGTGCTTCTTATCAATTATTAGCTGGTCAAAATGTTGTTGAAGTTATGCAAGGAAATGTCTTTAATCCAGTTAAAAATATTAATTATAATGGTATTATGAGATATTGGGGTGTACAAGATGATTTAACATCTTATACTGCTTCAAGTGAAGCATTAGAATTTTATATTGATACAATCACTAATGGTGGATCATCATTATCACAAGTTGCTCCATCAACTGGTTATACAAGTATTGAAGATATTAAAAATGATTTCTTAGCTGCAGTTGCAAAACATCGTGGTGTTGAAGTATCTGAAGTTCCATTTGATACTGCTGCAAATTGGCAAGGTTTTTGGAGCTGGGGTTCATTTATGGCTACAAGTGAAGCAAATGCGACTAATTCAGATGGAACACCAAATGATAAATATCCATCAGAAGAAGCTCCTGCATTCTTTAATGTAAAAGAAAATAGAGATACTTGGGGTTGGTTAATTGACAGAATTTATCAAACAATGTTAGCATATCCTGGCGGTGATACTTATACAGGAACTTTAGCAAATATTGAAAAAGCAGCAAAAAGTTTCTATTGCCCTTCTCCACAAGGAATTGCTTATGGAATTTGGTATTTCTTAAATGGTCAATCACATACATATTTTGGTTTCAATTTTGGTGATGGAAATAACGAAAGTTGGATTGATCCTAGAACTAATTTAGAAAAATGGGAACAATATACATTAGATGCAACAATGAAAGCTCCTAATGAAAATTGGGTTGTTACATTTAAAGTTTTAAATACATCTACTAATATTTCTTCATCACTTACAATTAAATATGTTGTTGTAGATTCATATACACCAATTATTAATGTAAATAAAGATAATTTATTCTACATTCCTAATAAACAAGGAGATGCAGTAGTATGTAATCCAATTGATCAATATACACTTGTTAATGCTTATGATGCGCAATACAATGGTGTGAATATTTTAGGTAATGACGTTACTCAATATGTTGATTTTGATACAGATTTAGATTTTGCTAATCCAAAAGAAGGAACTTATCCAGTAACTGCAACTATTTGGAATAATGCTCATACAAAGAAAGCAAGTGTTAAATTCAATGTTACTGTAAGAGATATTACTGCTCCAAATGTTACTACTCGTAGAGTTGTAATTCAACAAGGTGATGATTTTGATTGCCGTGATGGTATCGTACTTGCTGTTGATAATGTTGATGGTGACTTAAAGAATGCTACTTTCACTTGGTGGGAAGAAGTATCTAATCCAGTTGATACTGTAAATCTAAACCCTGGTGAGGATATGCAGTTAACTATTAGAGTAAATGTTTATGATAAGTCAAATAATGTTAGAAGTGTAGATTATACATTAGTAATAGTAGCTGATAAATACGTTGAAGAAAATTTAACAACTGCATTTAATGATCTTAATAATCAACTTACAAGTTTAAAAAATATTGTTAATGATATTTATGATACACAAGAAACTCAAGATAGATTAATTAAGGCTTTACAAGCACAAATTAATGAGTTATTTGAATTAGTTGAAAATAACAATGTTACTAACAATAAAAATATCGATGAATTAAAAGATGTTGTTGCTGATATTTCTGCAAAAGTTGAAGGAGTACAAACAACATTAGATGAAAATGCAAAAGGCGGATGTAAGAATAGTGCTGTATTAGTATTAGAAATTGCTGGTGCTGCCACTCTCCTTGCTTTAGTTCTTAGAAAAAGACATTAATTTGTAACTGAAAGTCGGAGGTGGAGGGGACTTCACCTCTTTATTTAAATGAAATATTTAAAATTAAAAAATTATAAGCAAAAAGAAAATATTTACTACCTATGGAATACTGAATATGGTAAAATATATCCTATTTCTAAGGAATTATTTGAAAGAAATTTATTAAATGCCTCTTTAGAATATTCATATGTTGTAACTAAGGATGATTATTTAATTGGTTTTATTATATGTAAAGTTTGGAATGAGGATTTCTATATCAATACATATGATGAAAATTGTTGGATTAGTTTGTTTTATGTAAATAAATCAAATCGAGGAAATGGAATTGGAACAAAATTATTAAATTTAGTTGAATTAAATTTAAAAAGATTAGGCAAAAAAAACCTTTATATAGGTAAGGATTATTTAAATTATTTTCCTGGTTTACCAGTAGATCTGAAAAATAGCGCAAATTGGTTTGAAAGAAGAGGTTTTGTAAGAACCTATGATACTTATGATTTGATTAAAAGTAATCATTTAAAAAAAGATGATAAATTAAAACTTAGAAATCTTGATATTGAATATAGAATATGTTCAATAGATGATAAAGAACAATTGATTGCTTTCATACAAAGAAATTGGCCAGGTCGTTGGGAAAAAGAAGCGATTGACTATTTTGAAAATGGTGGTACCGGAAAAGAATATGTAGTTGGGATAATCAATCATACTATTTGTGCTTTTGCCAAAATTGGTTTACCAACAACGGACATATTATTGACTAGTTATAGCCTAACATGGCGTAAACGTTTTGTAGCTCTTGGTGGAATTGGTCCACTTGGAGTAGATGCCTCATACCGAAATAAACATATAGGATATGATATAGTAGCCTATGCTCATAACGTTTTAATTGACAATAATGTAAGTGATATTATTATTGATTGGACGGGATTATTAGATTTTTATCGACAATTTGGTTTTGAGGTTTTTAAGTCATATTTTTATATGGCAAAAACAATATAAAAAATAGAAAGGGTGAAAGAATGAAAAAAAGATTTTTAGTATTTTTACTAACTATCATTGCTGTTTTTACTTTGACAAGTTGTTCAAAGAAATTTACAGTAACATTTAACTCAAATGGTGGAACAAGTATTGATCCAGTTGAAGTTAAAAAGGGAAAAACTGTAACAAAACCAGCAGATCCTACAAAAGAGGGAAGCGAATTTGATGGATGGTATTTAGGTGACTCTAAATATAATTTCTCATCAGCTGTAAAAGAGGATATCACTTTAAATGCTGTTTGGAAAGTAAAAACATTTACAATAACATTTACAACGAGTGGTGGTTCATCAGTTTCTCCACAAACAGTTGAATATGGCAAAACTGTAACAAAACCAGCAGATCCTACAAGAGTTGGATTTGATTTTAAGGGATGGAATAAAGGAGATACAAGTTATGATTTCTCAACTCCAGTAAAAGAAAGTTTTGTTTTAAGAGCAGTTTGGGAAGAAAAGAGTGATGTAAATTATTTTACAGTAACTTTAGATGCAAATGGTGGTACACTTCCAAGTGGTGAGAGTAATACAATTAGAGTTCCAGAGGGAGGAACTATAGGAACACTTCCAACACCTACACGCGAGGGGTATAAGTTTAACTATTGGACTTTAAATGGTACTGCATTTAATACAAATACTGAGATTGAGGAAAATATTACATTAGTTGCATCTTGGACTAAAGAAGGTGGAACTACTCCAGGAGTTTATACACCAAAATGGGAACCAAATCAACAAACAGGTGGTTGGAAAGCTGACCAATTAGAGTTTAAAATTTTAGTATTACCAGTTGAACAATTTGATCCATTTAATACAAATTATACAGGTACTTCACAAAACATCAAACAAAGACATCAACGTGATGTAGAATCAAAATATGGAATTATGATTTCATATGTAAATTGGGATGATTCTGCTTCTTGGGGTCCTTCACGTATTAAATATATTAAGGACAATCAACCTTCAGGTTGGTTTGCAAATAATGATTACTATGTTGTTAATATTGCAAGTTCTTGGATTCCAACACTAGTTTCTGCTGGTTGTTTAGCTGAACTTGCTAAAATTGATCAACAAGGTCGTGTTACTGAAGGTATTTTTACAGAAATAGGTTATGTAGAAACACCAACAGGTTCAAAAAATTATGTTCCAGGAACATATCAACAAGATACAACAAATAATCAAGTAGCATCAACATCACAAAGAGTATATGGATATATTCAAGGTAGCGTTAGACCAGATTATTTTATGTATTTTAATGAAAATTTAATTGCTGAATGTGGTCTTGAAAATCCTGCTGAATTATGGTTAAAAGGTGAATGGACTTGGACAAAATTTGAACAATATGTAAATGAGTTACAAACTGCATTGTCTTCAAAAGTTTCTTCTGATGGTTCTAAATATTATGCATTATCAGTAGGATATGCTGAATTTATCATTGGTGCAACTGCAGCAAGTGGTGTTAAAATTTCAACATCTAGACCAAGTTTAGGTTTAACTTCACCAGAAGTAATCAATAAGGTTACACAAATACAAAGTTTAAGATCAACATCAGCTTATGAACCAAGAGGTGTTGAAGATGTTGCCACATCTTTTGTACAAGGACGCAGTGCAATTGTACATGGTGATTTATGGTTTATTGATGATGCATCAAGATTTGATCCAGCACAATGTACATTCTCAATTGGAGCAGTTCCATATCCAACAGCAGATGGTCAAGGCGGTACTCCAATAACAACTTTTGATTCAAATGAGGCTATCCTTGATGCCAATGATAATCCATTAGAATTAGTTAAAGATAGTGGTGAATATATTAAAGGTTTAGATTTATCTAATTCAAGTTTCTTAATTCCTTATACTTCTACAAGTTGCTATTCTGTTTTAGATACTAAAAATGGAAAACAAAAAATTGATAATAAAATTATCTTTGCAGTAATGTATGATTTATATGACGGATTAGGAGCAGATCCTGATGTTGCTGAAGTTGAGGAAGATGAAGCATATCGTAACTGGTTATTAACTAAATTTGACCATGAAATTTATGCGGATGTAATTATGTCAGTACAAGGCAAAACATATTTTGAATTGTTAGATTTAATTTCAATGACAGCAGGTGGTGGATCACACTTTGGTCCAAATGGATTCTGGGTACTTGCTTCAAAGATTTGTTCAAATTCAACAATTTCTGCTGCTACTGAATTGAATTCAATTCAACCAGCATATGAACAAGCTCTTCGTGATATGGGATATAATATCTAATATTATCATCTAATGGTATAGATATCAAAAGCTCTTCTAATGTTAGGAGAGCTTTTCTTTATTGTTAAATAATATTTTTATTACTTTATAAAAGACTAATATAAAAAAATATGATATAATATATAAGTAATCTGATGAAAGGAAATAGGAATATGAAGATTGAGAATATTGAAAAAAAATACTCATCAAAAACTTATCGATTTTTTGATTTATTATATAAATTACTAGTAATCAATCTTTTAATAATAATACTTTCAATTCCTGTTATAACAATATTTCCCGCAATCGTTGCGGCTACAGCAACTATAAAAAATAATATAACAGAAACTGCAATCTTTAAACCATATTTCAAAAATTTTAAAACGTATTTTTGGAAATCATTTCTGATGGGGTTATTTTTCCTATTTAGTTTTGCGGCAGGAATTTACGGATATTTCTTTTGGAGTTATCAAGATTTTGGAAATAGTGAAATGATGGAAATTTTTGCTCAAATTGGGATTGTTGTTATCGTTATTTGTCTTATTGTTTTTACCTTTATCATTGTTCATACACCATTACTTCTTATTACTTTTAATAAACTGAATAATGTACAAATTTTTAAAACATCGATGTATATTTCGGTAAGATATTTTTTAACAACATTATTCATGCTTTTGGCTACTATTGTAATTATAGGTGTTTTAGTATTATGTTTATTTGTTCCTTGGGTTTTGGGAATTTGGATGATTATTGGTATTAGTTTGCCACTTTATCTAGTAATAAAAATTACTACCCCAATTTATTATCGTTTTGCAAAAATTGATTTTGAAAAAATAAATAAAAAAGTAGAGGAGGATATTAAAGATGATAAATAAAAAAACGATTTTAGGAATAGAAAGAATAGATGAATTTCAGTCTGTTTTTGCCAAAAAAAGAATAGGACTGATTACAAATCCAACAGGTATTGCTTCAAATTTTAAAAGTTCAATTGAAATTCTGAATGAAAAAACTAATTTAGTAGCATTATTTTCTCCTGAACACGGAATAAGAGCAAGTATTCAAGCAGGAGAACATCTAGAGTCTTATGTTGATGATGAAACAGGAATTATGGTATATAGTTTGTATGGAGCAACTAGAAGACCCTCAAAGGAAATAATGGATAAAATTGATATAATGTCAATTGATATTCAGGATTGTGGTTCAAGATATTATACGTTTATTTATACAATGGCATATTGTATGCAGGCCTGTGCTGAATTTGATAAAGAATTTGTTGTATTTGATCGACCTAATCCAATAAACTGTGAGAAAGTTGAAGGGAATATATTAAATACTGATAAATATCGTTCTTTTGTGGGATATTATCCAATTGTGCAACGTCATGGTATGACAATGGGTGAGTTAGCCAAATTATTTAATGAAGAATATAAAATAAATTGTAAATTAACAGTCATACCTATGTTAAATTATGAAAGATGGATGGATTTTGAAGATACACAATTACCATGGGTCATACCAACTCCTAATCTTCCTACTATTGCTACTGCTTACGTGTATAATGCAACCTGTATTTTTGAAGGAACAAATGTTTCTGAAGGTAGAGGAACTACTACTCCTTTTGAACTAATAGGTGCTCCTTGGATAAAATCAGAAAGACTTGCAGAAGAACTGAATAGTTATAACTTAAAGGGCGTATATTTTAGACCTCAATATTTTACACCTACTTTTTCAAAGTATGCAAAGACATTATGCGGAGGGGTTTTTGTACATATAACCGATAGAAAAACGTTTGAGGCTGTGAAAACGAGTTGGACAATGCTTTATCATATTAGAACAAAATATAAAGATTATTTTGAAATAAATAAGCCATATACAGAAGGAAGACCGACATTATTTCATTTTGAAGCAGGAGAAGATACTATTATTGAAAATACAATTCCTCTTCAAGAACAACTTGAAAATCTTGAAATTGATTCAAAGAACTTCTTGCATATTAGTAAAAAATACTATATTTATAAATAGTGATGAAATATGTTTAAAAAAGGTGTATCAGTTTATATCGGACTACCTCAATATACTCACTTTCAAAATCTTGAATATATTAGAAAAGCTAAACAGTTAGGGTATGAAATTGTTTTTACTTCTGCTCATATTACCGAAGCTAATTTTAATATTAAACAATTGCAAGAATTGATTGATGAGGTAGATCAATTAGGTATGAAATTATCATTAGATATTTCTAAAAGGGTATATGACAACATTATCCTACCACCGAATTTGTATGCTTTGAGACTAGACTATGGTTTTAGTTATGACGAAATAATAAAATTGTCTCATGAAAAAAAATATAAAATAGAAATAAATGCTTCTACTTTTTCTAAAAAAACCATATTGGAATTGATTGAAAAAGGATTAAATCCCAAACAAATACGTGCTAGTTTTAATTATTACCCTAAACTCCACACAGGGCATACCATTGAGTTTTGCGAAAAGACAATCGAATTTTACCATCATCTTGGTATTATGGTTAGTGGTTTTATACCATCTCATTATAGTTTTAGACCTCTTATGTATGAGGGCTTACCAACAGTTGAAAATCATCGTAAAATCAGTTTAAATTTGGCCATTGAAGAATTGAAAGCATGTGGGATAGATGAAATATTGTTTTCGGATGCATATGCTTCAAATGATGAGCTAAAACTTTTATCATATCATCAAAAAGAAGAAATTTTGGTTGAATTTGAACCATATCATGGTTTTAAAGATTTTGATTTTCTTAGTGGTATTTTTAATATTAGAACCGATTGTAATGATGAAGTATTAAGAATAAGTGGTAAAAGACAAGCAGAAATTCTCCCATTTAATCACTTTTGTGAAAGAAGAGTTTATGATGTAACTGTGGATAATAAAGATTTTTTAAGATATAGTGGTGAAATAAATATTATTTTAAAAAATTTAGAACCAGATAGAAGAGTAAATGTTATTGGACATGTAAATATTAGCAAAATAATAGTAGAACAACTGAAAAAAGGTAAACCTTTTTGTTTTATAAAAAAAGATGATGAATAAAAGGGAAGTTTATATTTGTGTTGATGCAGGCGGTACTACCTCTAAAGCAGCCATTTTTTCAAAGAATGGTACCATACTAGCTAGAGGTTTTGCGGAAAGTGGTTCTCCGGCTGTTACTTATGATAGATGGTATGTTAATATTGAAAAATCAATGATTGATGCAATCAATCATTATCAAACTCCAATGAAAATTATCAAAATGGTTTTCGGGGTATCTGGGATTAGTGCATTAAGTAGTATAACAGATGTTAAAAATTATTTTGAACAAAAATATCTTTCTACCTGTATAATTACAAGTGATACCATGACTGCATTATATTCAGTTTTAGAAAATAGTAAAGATGCTGGAATGGTTGTAATTGCCGGAACAGGTGTTGCTATTTTCGGTAAAAATCATAGTGAGACGATGTTAATAGGTGGGTGGGGACATTTACTTAGAGAAAAAGGCAGTGCATATGCAATTGTTCATGATTTTTGTGTAAAGATGATTGAGAAATATGAAGCAGGTATTCGATTAAATAAATTAGAATATGCTTTTTTGAATAATTATAAAATGTCAAATATAAGAGAATTCAATCACTTGTTTTATCAAAATTCAAAAGATGAAATTGCAAAACTCAGTATATTTTTTAAACAACAAGCAAAATTAGGTAATAAACAAGCGATGAAATTATTAAAAAATCAAGGTTTTGAACTTGCCAAACAAACTATAAATCTAATGAAAAAGCTGAATTTAAAAAATAATACAATTATTGGTTTAACAGGTGGTTTTATTGATAATGATGGGGAGTATATCATTGAAGGATTTAAGGAATATATGGATAAAGTGAAGATTGATTTAAAATATAAAATAAATGATGGTGAACAATTATTTGGAGTGTATAAGTTTGCAACGAATAATGAATGAATAGGAGATAATTATGAAAGCTATTGGAATTATGAGTGGAACTTCACTTGATGGAATCGATATTTGTCTTGTAAATATTCATCAAATTAAAAAGGATTACACATATGAGATAGAGCAATTTAAAAGTTATAAATATCGTTTAAGCTTAATTAATAAGATTAAGGAAGCATCAAAAAATGACACGTCAACGGTTCAAAAAATTTGTAGTTTAAATTATGAAGTTGCTTATGCCTATGTAGAGGCAATTCAACAATTTATAAATGATACAAGTTGCAATATGGTAGAAGTAGATTTTATTGCAATGCATGGCCAAACAATTTGGCACAATCCGAATCATATGGATGGATATTTTTCTTCTACTTTACAAATTGGTGAACCTGCCGTCATTGCTTATGCATTCAATAAAAAGGTTATTAGTAATTTTAGAACAATGGATATGGCAGCAGGTGGAAGTGGAGCCCCACTTATTCCTTTTGTAAATTATCAATTATATAAAAATCAAAATAAGAATATTGCTTTTCAAAATATTGGTGGTATAGGTAATGTTTGTTATTTGAAGAAAAATAGTAGTCCTGATGATGTTATTGCTTTTGATACAGGACCTGGTAATATGTTAATAGACGGTGCAATGCAAAAACTATACCATTTGGATTATGATGCTTTTGGAAATATTGCAAAAAAGGGTAAAATGATTACTGAAGTATTAGATGAGATGTTAGAAGATTCTTATTTATATATGCCATATCCAAAAAGTACTGGACGAGAAAAATATAATGATCAATATTTAGATGATTTAATTTCTAAAATTAAAAAGTATACTCCAAAAAATGAGGATGTCATTGCTACTATAACAGCTTATACTGCCTATACGATTATTAAAGAGTATCAGTTGTTTTTGCCTGATATTGATGAAATTATTTTATCGGGTGGGGGTGCACATAACAAGTTTTTGGTTGATTTATTAAGACAAAATTTAACTGCTAAAATTATAATAAGCGATCAAATTGATGCATACGAAGCGTTTGGGTTTGCAATTTTAGGTCATATGACAATTTTAAATCAAGCATCAAACCTTCCATCTGTTACAGGAGCTAAAAAGGCCGTTATTTTAGGAAATATAACAAATCCACCTTGTGAGGAATAAAAATATGAGTGAAATCAATATTAAACAAATTACAACTGAATCTAGAAATCAAAATACAATGGATATTGATAAAGTATCAACAATGGAGATTTTACAAAAAATAAATGCTGAAGATAAAAAAGTTCCCCTTGCAGTCGAAAGAGCTTTACCTCAAATCAAATTATTAGTAGATAGAATTGTTGAAGCTTTTGAGAATAAGGGGAGATTGATTTATATTGGAGCTGGCACCTCAGGTAGAATTGGTGTTCTTGATGCCTCCGAATGTCCACCAACCTTTGGAGTTGATCAAAATATGGTTATTGGTTTAATAGCAGGAGGAAAACAGGCTTTGGTAAAAGCAATAGAACAAGCAGAGGATTCAAAAGTACTTGCAGTAGATGATTTAAAAGAGATTCATCTTTCAGAATTAGATGTTGTTGTTGGTATTGCCGCAAGTGGAAGAACGCCTTATGTAATTGGTGGCATCGAATATGCACAAAGCATAGGGGCTAGTTGTGGTTGTATTACAACTTCTAGAGAATCTATTCTTGCTAAAATGGTCGATTTTCCTATTGAAGTTATTACAGGTGCCGAGGCAATAACCGGTTCAACAAGAATGAAATCAGGGACGGCTCAAAAATTAGTTTGCAATATGCTTACTACTGCTTCTATGATTAAACTTGGTAAGGTATATCAAAATTTAATGGTTGATTTAAAAGCGACTAATGAAAAGTTAGTTGCGCGAAGTATTGCCATTATTTGTGAAACAACTGATTATAACAAAGAAGAAGCAACTAAATTATTTTATGAGTATCACGATGTTAAGGCTGTTATTTTATCATATCTTTTAGATATGAAAGATAAGGAGAAAATAGATACTTTGTTAAAAAAATATAATAGAAATATTAACAAAATTTTAAAAGAAAATATGGGGAATAAAAATGAAAATTGAATTTCGTGAATTAATTTCAAATGGATATACCTTAAGAGGGTTATTTTCCAAACCAGAATCAGAGTATAAAGATCTTGTTGTCATGTTGCATGGATTTACTGGTCACAAAAATGAAAATGGGTATTTATTTAAGCAACTTACTCAGACATTAACGGATAATCAAATTGCTACTTTAAGATATGATTTTATGGGTAGTGGAGAAAGTGATGGAAATTTTGAAGATTTTACCTTTTTTACGGAATTAGAAGACGCTAAACATATTATCGAAGAGGCATTTAGATTAAATAATAACAGAAAGATAATATTATTGGGTTTTTCTATGGGAGGGGCTGTTGCAAGTCGTATTTCGCTTGAAATGAAGGAGTATATCACTAAGCTAATTCTATTATCACCAGCTGGAAATATTGCTAAATTGATACATGGTCGTTTTGAAAATCATTTTATTGATGAGAATGGCAATATTGATATGGGTGGTTATTATATGAATATAAAAATGGATAAAGCTTTTGAAGGGTATGATATATATAAAGATATAGAAACTTTTGAACTTCCGGTATTAATTGTTCAAGGTGGGGCTGATCAATCAGTACCTCCAATGTATAGTAAAAAATATGATGAATTATATCCGAATAGTGAATATGTATTAATTGATGGATCAGAGCATTGCTATACTAAAGTAAGTTATCGAAAAATATTAAATGAAAAAGTAATGGAGTTTATTAATAAAAAATAAGGATAGGTGATAAAATGAATATTGTTGTATGTATAAAGCAGGTTCCTGCATCTTCAGATGTAAAAATTGATCCTGTAACAGGAGTACTGATTAGAGATGGAAACAATACAAAGATGAATCCATATGATTTATATGGAATTGAAACAGCTCTCAGAATTAAAGAACAAAATGGTGCTACTATTAAAACTATTTCAATGGGACCAGGTCCTGCAAAAGTCGTTTTAGAAGAATCTCTTTGGATGGGATGTGATGAGGCATTGCTAATCAGTGATAGAAAATTTGGCGGAGCAGATGTGGTTGCTACTGCATATACTATTAGTCAGGGAATTAAAAAATTAGGTGATTTTGATTTAATTATATGTGGTAAACAAACAACAGATGGCGATACTGCTCAAGTAGGAGCGGAGATGGCTGAATATCTTCAGATTCCGCATATTGCTTATGTTGAAAAAGTATTAGAAATAAAGGAAAACTCCATTGTAGTAAGAGCCCAAATGGATAAAACGATTGAAACATATGAGGTAAAATTCCCTTGTCTAATTACTGTTGATAAAGGCCATATTACGCCTAGATTGCCGTCTTATAAAAGGGGAAAGGATTTCCAAAACATTGAGATTCCTGTTGTAACTTTTTTAGATGTAATTGATCAAGATGAATCTCACTATGGTTTAAAAGGTTCTCCAACACAAGTTGAAAAGATGTTTCCACCAGCAAAAAATACGGACAAAATTGTTATTAAAGGTTCATTAGATGAGCAAGTAGATTGTCTTACAAAAATATTGAAGGATAAAAAATATATATAGGTGATAGAATGGCTAAAAAGTTAGTAATAAATCAAGAAAAGGTTAATCATCAAACTGCTGAGGCAGTGATGAAAGTGTGTCCTTTTGGTGGGCTTGAGTATATTGATGGGAAACTAAATTTTACAGCTGGATGTAAAAATTGTGGTTTGTGTGTAAAAAAAGGACCAAATGGATTAGTAACAGAAAGTATTGAAAAAGATTCAACTCCTAAGATTGATAAAAACTTATGGCGGGGTATTAGTGTCTTCATTGAAACGGATTTAGATGGTGTTCATCCTGTATCATTTGAACTAATTGGAAAAGCGAAAGAACTTGCGGAGGTAATCAAGCACCCCGTTTATGCTATTTTAATTGGTTCTAAGAAAAAGAATGATGCATATCTGATGGAAATTTTAGAGTATGGAGTAGACAAAGTATTTATTTATGAGAGTCCAGAATATGAAAAATTCAATATGGAACGATATGCTAGGTGTCTTGAGGATTTTATCAATAAAATTCATCCGACCGTTGTTTTATATGGTGGAACTTCACTTGGTAGAAGTTTTGCCCCAAGAATAGCAGCACATTTTAGAACTGGTTTAACTGCTGATTGTACAATGCTTGGAATCAAAGAAAATACAGATTTGATTCAGGTTCGACCAGCTTTTGGTGGAAATGTCATGGCTCAAATTATTTGTCCGAATAACCGTCCTCAAATGGCTACAGTTCGCTATAAGATTTTTAAAAAACCTAATAAAGTTACGCCTTTTGGTGAAAAAGTTTATATGGACGTTGATAAACTAGATATGAGTAGTAATATTAAAACAATTGATATTAAAGAAAAAGAGAAGGTAACAGATATTTCTGAAGCAGATATTATCATAGCATGTGGAAGGGCTTTTAAATCTAAAGAAGATTTACAAATGGCTGAAGAACTGGCAGATCTTCTTGGTGGCGTGGTCGCTGTAACAAGACCTTTAATTGAGGCAGGATGGAAAGATGCCAAATTTCAAATCGGATTAAGTGGTAGAACCGTTGCACCTAAATTAATCATCAATTTAGGAATAAGTGGAGCTGTTCAGTATACTGCTGGTATGAATGGTAGTGAGTTGATTATTTCGGTGAATGATAATCCTTCAGCAGCTATTTTTGATGTATCACACTATGGTATTGTAGGTGATATTTATAAAGTTGTTCCTTGTTTAATTTCCAATATAAAAAAGGATAAGGGTTTAATATAGGAGGATTTATGAAAAACATAAAATATAATAAAATCAATCAAGAAGATTTAGACTATTTGAAAACAATTGTTAGTGAAGAAGATTTGATTTGGGGAACAAATATTTCTGAAGATTTTACAAAAGATGAGTTAGGTACAGTTACGGGAAAACCAGAAGTAATGCTTTATGTTAAAAATACACAAGAAATATCAAAAATAATGAAATATGCCAATGAACATTATATTCCAGTAGTAGTACGAGGTAGCGGTACAGGTCTTGTTGGGGCTTGTGTTCCTTTATATGGTGGTATCATTATTAATACTTCAAAAATGAATAAAATTCTTGAACTAGATGAAGCAAATTTGACTCTAACGGTAGAGCCTGGGGTACTTTTAATGGAAATATATGATTATGTAGAACCAAAAGGATATTTTTATGCACCAGATCCTGGAGAAAAAAGTGCAACAATTGGAGGAAATATTGCAACTAATGCTGGTGGTATGCGTGCTGTTAAATATGGTGTTACAAGAGATTGGGTTAGGGCTATAGAAGTCGTTTTACCTAATGGTGATATTGAATGGTTTGGACGAAAGGTTGTAAAAGATTCAACAGGATATCCTCTAAAACAGCTTATGATTGGTAGTGAGGGGACATTAGGAATTATCACAAAAGCGATTTTGAAATTAGAACCGAAACCAGTTGAAAGTATTAGTTTATTAGTTCCTTTTAAAACTGAACAAGAGGGATTAGATGCTGTTCCTGAAATAATTAAAGCTAAAGTATCACCAACTGCAATTGAATTTTTTGAAAGAAATACAATATTATTTGCGGAAGAATTTTTAGGGAAAAAATTTCCTGATACTAAAAGTGATTCTTATATTTTACTTACTTTTGAAGGTAAAAATAAGGAAGAATTAAAATATAATTATCAAGTTGCGGCAGATATATGTTTAGAAAAATTGGGAGCAACAGATGTATTTATTGTTGATACAGAAGAAAGAAAAGAATCAGTTTGGAAAGCACGAGGAGCTTTTTTAGAAGCAATTAAAGCCTCTACAACTCAAATGGATGAATGTGATGTTGTGGTTCCTCGCAGTGAAATTGCTAATTATATAAAATTTACATATGAGTTGGCAAAAACATATCAAATAAGGATTCCATCATTTGGTCATGCAGGAGATGGAAATTTACACATCTATATTTGTAAAGATAATTATTCAGATGAGGTATTTGCTGAAAAATTAAATGATATATTTAATGATATGTATCAAAAAGCTAAAGAAGTAGGTGGTCTTGTTTCTGGTGAACATGGAATTGGTTTTGCCAAAAAAGTTTATATGAAAGAACTTTTAGGTACAAATCAAGTTAAATTAATGCAAGGTATTAAGGATGTTTTTGATCCTCATCATATTTTAAATCCTGGAAAAATTATTGATTAAAAAAAGACATTAGCTAAACATTTTCAAAAGAAAAGTTTAGAACTAATGTCTTTTCATTTATTTTCTTATAAGACCCATTTTTCTTTTCACTTTAGAAATGGTTTTTCTAGCATAAGAGGAAGCTTTTAGCGCACCATCATCTAAAATTTTATCTAGTAATTCTTTATTATTTAAGAAGTATTCATATTTTTGTTGGATAGGGATAATTAAGTTTACAACACTATCGGCAACTGCTTGTTTAAATTCACCATAGCCAATGCCTTTAAAATCTTGTTCTAAAGTTTCTATTGTTCTTCCTGTACAACAAGACATAATAGATAATAAATTTGAAATACCTGGTTTATGAATTGGATCAAATTTTATAATACCATCACTATCCGTCATTGCACTAGCAATTTTTTTCCGAATTATCTTTTCCGAATCATCTAAATAAATTGATGATTTTTCAAGTGGATCAGATTTTGACATTTTTTTAGTTGGATCTTGCAATGACATAATTTTAGCACCTATTTTTGTAATAATAGGTTTAGGAATAGGAAAAGTTTCTCCAAATCGATTATTAAATCTTTCGGCTATTACTCTGGTTAGTTCTAGATGTTGTTTTTGATCTTGTCCTACGGGCACATCACTTGCATTATATAAAAGAATATCGCCAGCCATTAAAACAGGATAGGTCAATAGGGCACTAGAAACGCCTTCGATTTGTTTTATTTTTTTGTCTTTATATTGTGTCATTCTCTCAAGTTCACCTATATATGAGATAGTTTGCAATAAATAACCGATTTCTGCATGTTCATGAACTTCCGATTGGATAAAAAGGGTTACTTTTTCAGGATTTAGTCCACAAGCCAAATATAATGCTGCAAGTTTTCGAATGCTCTGTTTTAGTGCAACTGGTTCTTTAGCAATTGTTATTGCATGCAAGTCTGCAATAAAAACGAAAAATTCATCATATTTTTCATTTTCTTGAATTGTAACAAAATTTTTAATAGCACCAAGATAATTTCCTAAAGTGAGGCGTCCAGATGGTTGAACACCAGATATAATTGTTTTCATAAAAAATCCTCCTTATTATATATAAAAATAAAAAACTTCATCCAAAGTAAAGGACGAAGTTTCGTGGTACCACCTTTTTTTAATATAAAATATCATTTTATATCCTCGATAACCTTAACGCGGCTGAATCGGAAAAGCATTTCCTCTTTTCACATCAATGGTCCATTCACACAATTTCTAGACGATGTTTACACTATCTATCGCTCACTTAACTAGAAATTTTGGTGTTACTAATCCATATCAAATGTTTTTTATTCTACTAAAACGCCAACAATTGGTACAATAAAGAAAATCAACCATCCAGGATGCCAAGCATCTAAACAAAAACCTAATATTAAATAGCCGATAATGCTTATAACAATAGATATTGTAACATATTTGGCTTTGCCTTCCTTGGTAAAAACTCCCAAGATTAATTCAACAAGAGGAATAGCTAAGAAAACAACCCATCCAGGATGCCAAGCATTTAAACAGAAACCTAATGCTAAAAAGGAAACAATAGCAAGTAATGGTGTTACGGATGAAATTTTTTTTGCTATTTTACTACGCTTTTTTCGATGGTGATAACGGATATTTTCTTTATTTTCATCGATAATTATTTTATCTTCATTCATTATTTTAGTTTTCTCCTTTCTTATATTATACTCATCTTTAATAAAATGTCAATATATTTAAAATTTGACAAGAGCAAAAATTAGTGTTATAATGTTATATATTTTATAAAGGTGATAATATGAAAAAGAATTTAGAAAAATTACATACAATTAATAAAGCAAAATCAAGAATAAAGATTTTAGATTTTGTTATTGTAATATGTGCGATTATTACGATTTTATTAATTTTTTCTTCAACTTATGTTTGTAGAGGAAAAATATATGAGAGAATCACTGAAAATGGTGAAGAGTCAATCAATCAATTGATTGAAATTAATTCAAAGATTACATTTGCAAATATGGCCTTTGGTATAGGGGAGAATAATGAAAGTACTAATTTTGTTCCTGTTAGTAAAGATATTCGTTTTTTATTTCTTTATTTAGCTCAAGTACTTGCATATGGATTAGTATTGTTTAAACTAGTTAATAATGCAAAGGTAAGTTTTATTATGAGTATTTTGTCATCTGTAGTTTTGTTGGTTGTTGCTATTTCAACAATATCATTTATGGCTAGTTATAGCAATGATTTACAAGTCATGTTTGATCAAGCAATCGAACCTCTCAAAGATATCAATGAAAATATAACCTCAATTACTGATACGAATTACCCTTCTCGAATATTTGTTGAAATCTCTCCTATACCTGCTATTAGTTGTGCATATATGATTATATCTAGTATCATTTGTATATACACTGGTTTTGTAAAAAAAGGTATTAAGGAATTGGAAAAAGGCAATGAAAAAAATAAATAAAAAAACAATAATTAGTTTGATTATCAATTTCATTGTTTCTATTATCATTTTTTTGAGTATCTTTTTTGCGAGATTTAAAATAGATCATTTTGTAATTGACGCTTTTTCCATAACAGGTATTGTAATGTTATTGTATGCAGGGATGAAATTTGTTATCAGTGCTGGGGCTTTTAATGTATTAGGGTTTTGGTTTAAAAAGTTTACAGATTTTTTTAGAAGAACACCTAAATATAATTTTAAATATTATGATTACATAGAGATGAAAAAAGAAAGTGAGAAACCATTATTATGGCCAACCTTTGGTATTGGTTGTATTTATTTTGTTGTAGGTATCATTATGATTATAGTTACAATGTAGGAGTTTATATACTAGTATATAAATTCTTTTTTTATAACTAAAAATTGTAAAAATAGTAAAAAAATGTAGGATAAAAAATTAAAAAAATTAAGATGTAAACGTTTTCTATTAAAAAGGTATTTACTTTTTTTGATAATTATAATATAATATTAACATCTTGGTATGAAACCTAGAAAAATTATTAATGAAGGAGAAATATTAATGAAGAATATTAAAAGAAATTTATTAATTTGTCTTTTAGTAGTATTTTGTTCTGTTGCTTTAGCAGGTTGTAATAATAAAGTAAAAGATGAACTTGCAGCAGCAAATGATAAAATTGCTGAATTAGAAAAACAATTAGAAGAAGCAAATGCTAATAAAGATTCTATTGCAAAGCAATTGGCAGATGCCCAAACAGCTCTAAAAGCAGCTGAAGATAATGAAGCAGCGGCAAAAAATGAGTTGGATGCTCTAAAGGATAAATATATGGATACTCTTGAAAAAGTTTGTAAAAAAGAGTTAGTATTTACAAATTTAGATGAATTATTTGGTGAGGCAGATGCAACAGGTGTTTATACAGCTGAAACTGGTACAACGTATAATCTTAATGTTGCATTAGTTTATACATATACACCAGAAGGTGCCGATGAGCCTACTTTTACATCTGAAGAATTTGAACTAAATAAAGATGACGTAGTATTAGACTATATTTGGGAGGATACTTTTGATTATAACTCTGGTCTAACTATTAATGGAAATAGTGTTCGTCCAACATTAAAAGGTTTATATGCTGTTAGTGCTGTTTTTGCTGAAGATGTAACAGATGAAGATGGAAATGTAGATGGAAGTTATTCAGCAGCTGCAGTTGCACAAGGTCAACTTTATGGTATATTATTTGAAATAGATGTTGTTGAAGGTGTGAATGTTGGTGTTGGTGATGATTTCAATTCTATTGTTGAACTTGAAACTACAGCTACTGCTCAACTTAAAGTTAGTGATGGTTTCACTGCTACAGCATATGCATCTAGTGATGATAGTATTGCAACTGTAAGTGCTACTGGATTAATTACTGCTGTTGCTAAAGGTACTGCAACAATAACAGTTACTGTAAAAGCAAATGATAGTGATGATACTCGTACAAAATTAGTATCTGTAACTGTTCTTGAGCACAGAGATTCAAGTACATTAGCAGGTGGTGAAGAAGGCGCAACTTATAACTTTAAATATGCTCCACTTGAAACACAAACTAAGATTTTAGCATATATGGAAAGAGCATTAATTAATGCTGGTGCATCTATTCCAATTTTCAATAATTCAGGTTTAGTTATTTATACAGAACGTGTTAACTTTATTGCTGATGAATATGTTCCACTAATGGGTTATGGTCCTACAGCTGTTGCCCCTTCAACTGGTACAGGTGCAGGTACTGCAAGCGATCCAGCATATAGAATGTGGACTTCTGCTGATCCTGCAACACTTAATCATTTAAATTATGCTGATAGTATTGAAAGTGATTTCTTAAGTTTAACAGCAGGACAATTGATGTCATTTGAATGGAAATTAGATGATAATGGCAAAGGTATTGGATGGGAAGTAAAACCTGAAATGCTTTCAGTATTGCCATATCCTGTTGATGAAAATGGTGATGCAATTGCAGATTTTAGTGGTTTAAATGAATATACAACATGGAAATTTGATTTACGTCATGATTTAAAATGGGAAAATGGTGATAAGATGGATGCTAATGACTTTATTTATACATATAAATTAGTATTAGATCCTGAATTAAATATGAAAAGAGCAAACTATTTCTATGGTGGAAGTACTCCAATCCAAGGTGCAAAAGCTTATTTTGATGGTAATGCAGAGTGGGACACTGTAGGAATTAAACAAGTTGATGATTATTCTTTCACAATTACATTTGCACTTGGTTTAAAATTATGGGATGTTGAATATGGTCTTGCAGGATTCTTACATTCACCAGTTCATAAAGCAACTTGGGAAGCAAGTTTAAATGCAGATGGTACTCCTAGATATGGTACTTCTAAAGATACTTACATGGCATCTGGTGCATATAAGATTAGTTATTGGGAAAAAGGTAAAGAATATCGTTTCACAAAGAATGAAAATTACTTTGTATGGAATGATGCAGCTGAAAATGTAGAAGTACGTCGTAGTGGTTATGAAAATTATAGTTACACAATTGTTAAAGACTCAAATGCTGCGTTAGAATTATTCAAAAATGGACAACTTGATGTAACTTCAGTTCCTTCAAGTGCATATGATGAATATAAGAATTGGCCAAGTCAAAAATTCTCTCCAGGTGCTACATCATTTAGACTTTCAGTAAATAGATTTACACAAGCTGAATTAGATGCTAAATTTGGTACTGGATCATGGGAAGCAAAACCAATTTTACAAGAAGATGATTTCACATGGGCTCTATATTTTGGTATGGATCGTCTTGGTGTACAAGAAATCACAAAGACTTCAACTGCTTGGGCATCATATTTTACAAATGCATATTTTATGGTTACTCCAACAGAAGATGGTGTAGATAGTACTACATATCGTGAAAGTGAATGGGGACAAAAAGTATATGAAGGACTTACAGATTTAGATTATGACTTATTATATGATGAATTAGGATATGCACCTAGTCTTGCAACTAGTTTCTATATTTCAGCATTAGATAGTATGGTAGAAAAAGGCGTATTTGATCCTTCAAAACCATATAAAGTAGATATTGAAATTGCTTCCTTTGATGGTGCTACACATGAGGCTATTTTTGCATATGTTGTACAAAATTACAATACTTTATTTAATAGTGCTGAAGTTAAGGCTAAATATCCAAATGTAACATTTGAAGCAGTATACTCTCCACAACCTGGTATGGATGTATATTATGTAAAACAAATGACAGGTCAATATGACTTAGCAATAGCGGGTATTAGTGGTGGTGAAATGGATCCTGCTGGATTTATGGAATGTTTCTGTGATGATAATCGTTCAGGATTATTATTAAGTTTAGGATTTGATTCACATAATGCTAATATTTTAATCAATTTGGATTTAGATGGTGATGGTGTATTAGATGGTGAAAAATACTGGTCATTTGATGCATTATACTCTGCTCTAATGGGTGATGTATTTGTGAAAAATGGTATGGAAGCTGAAGAACCAGCTGAATAAAGTAATGTTTTACTAAATTTACTATTTAATATTAAATAGAAAAACTAATTGCGCCATGAAATATTGGCGCAATTTTAATGAAAAGGAGGAAAATGATGTTAAAATATACTTTAAAACGTATAGTACTAATATTTTTCACAATGTTCATTATACTTACCCTTGCATATATTTTGATACAGCTGACTACTTCGTTTGAAGAAAGAGTTAAGTTTTATCAAATGAGTGATCCTAAAATATCATATGAAGAAGCAGTTATATATGGTAAAAAAGCAGGATGGGATGATCCGATATTAATAAAATATTTTAATTGGATTAAAGGTGTATTTACAGGCAATTGGGGTGTATCAGTTGTTTATGAAGTAGGACAAAATCCTTGGACAATCTTAACTAGGTTTATACCTTTTACAATAAGTATTAATATATGGCCGTTATTAATTGCAACACCTCTAGGTTTCTTATTTGGTATCATTGCGGCCCTTAGAAAAAATAAACCAACGGATTATATCATTAGTTTATTAGTAATGATTTGTATATCGGTACCCTCTTTTGTTTTCGTTACATTGCTGATGATCAATGCTTCTAATATGGGATTACCCATTCAGTTTAGAGCAGCAGATCAGGCAAACTGGAAGGATTACATCATACCTGTAATTGCTCTTTCAGTAGGACCAATTGCTAGTTTAACAAGAATAACAAGAGCAGAATTGACAGAAGTTTTAACAAGTGAATATCTATTATTAGCAAGAACCAAAGGCTTAAATAGATTTCAAGCAACTATTAGACATGCCTTGCGTAATTCTTTATTACCATTAGTGCCATCAATTATTGGAAGTTTTGTAGGTATTATGTTTGGTTCTTTGGTAATTGAACAAATTTATGGAATAAAAGGTGTAGGAGGAATATTGCTTACGGCAATTTCTGAAACTCAACCAGATCATGATTTGGCTATGGCAGCGTTATCCTTTTATACAATTATTGATTTAGTAACAATTTTAATGGTCGATTTGGCATATGGAATTGTTGACCCAAGAATTAGAATGGGGGCAAGATAATATGAATGAAAATAAACAAGATTTTAATTTAAGTAAAGAAGATTTTCAATTTGTTCAAATGAATGAAAAAATTTTTGATAAAAAATTTGAAACAAAAGCAGTAGGCTATTTTGGTGATGCTCTTCGTCGATTTTGTAAAAATAAAAGTAGTTTAGTTGCGTTTATTCTTTTAATAATAATTATTTTAATGGCTATTTTTGTGCCAATATTTAGTAAATATGACGCAACGACAATAAATATTTCTGAACAATATTTACCACCTAGAATTCCAATATTAGAAAAATTAGGAATCGCAGATGGAACTAAAAAAATTACTGGTATCAATGTTGAATACATCATTAGTGTCAATGATCCTATCGTGGATACTCTTGTGGATGATCCACAGAATACAGATCCGAAAAAAGATATCAAAAATTACTATTTCTTTGAATATATTGTTGGATATGACAGTATTGAAGATTTAAAAGCTACTAAATATGAAACGATATTTTCAGGTGTCGTAACTTATAGAGTAGATTTTAAATATAATGTATACAAAGCTTTAACAAGACCAAGATGGCTTCGAAGTCAAAGTTATGAGGAATATGTTAAATATCAAAATGAAGGAATCATTAAACATAATGAAGAGGGAGAAGAATTGGTAGTTGTTAAAAAAGAAGCAGGTATCAATGAATTGAAAAAATTTTGTATCAAATATGGCTATACACTAAATACTCCTAATTTAGAAGAAATATATTTTCAAACAATGGGAAAACGAATAGAAGAACTATATAATTATGAAATATTAATTGATCCACTCTTAAATCCTAATTATAAAGAAGTGTATCATTATTTTGGAACAGATAATTCTGGAAGAGATATGTGGGTTAGATTATGGCAAGGTACAAGGTTATCATTATTAATTGGTTTATTTGTTGCTATTGTATCCATTACTGTTGGTGTAGTTTGGGGATCAATTTCAGGATACTATGGTGGAATGGTTGATTTAGTTATGGAAAGATTTACAGAAATTTTAACGGGTATTCCATGGATTGTTATAATGACCATTACTAAAATGTTATTGTTTGGTCATATAAATAATATTTTTATTGTTGCTATTTCACTAGTTTTGACAAGTTGGACAGGTACTGCTAGTATGGTACGTTCACAAATGTATCGTTATAAAAATCGTGAATATGTTTTATCATCTAGAACGCTTGGTGCAAAAGATATGAGATTAATATTTAAACATATTTTACCTAACGCTCTTGGAACTATTGTTACAAGTTGTGTATTAGTAATACCAAGTGCTATTTTCTTTGAATCATCAGTTGCGTATTTAGGACTTGGCGTTGATGCTTCAACTGTATCAATAGGTAATTTACTTAATCTTGGTAGGGATTTAGGAATTGTTCAATATCCATATTTGACTTTATTCCCTGCACTACTTATTTCAGTATTGATGATTTCATTTAATATGTTTGGAAATGGTTTAAGAGATGCTTTAAATCCTTCATTAAGGGGGTCTGAGTAATGGATAAAGACAATAAAAAGTATACTGTTGAAGAAAATATTCAAAATGACTTTGAATTGGTTAATGAGGAAGATGTAAATGTCAATAGTAAAGGACAAAAATTGAAAGAAAATTTGAAAAAAATTTTTACAAAAAAAACTTTACAAGAAAAATTTCCTAATCCGGATACTGAGTTAGAAATTCCTGAATATTTACCTTCTACACAAAGTGAAGATACAATTTTAAGAGTTGAAAATTTACATGTTTCATTTAGAACACCTAATGGGATTGTAAGGGCAGTAAGAGGAGTTAACTTTGATCTTAAAAAGGGTGAGACACTATGTATCGTTGGTGAATCAGGTTCTGGTAAGTCTGTTACAAGTCGGGCTATTATGGGTATTCTTGCAGGTAATTCAATTATTGATGCAGGACACATTTACTATGATGGTAAAGATTTAGTCAAATGTAAGGAAAAAGATTTTTATGCTTTAAGAGGTTCAAAAATTGGAATGATTTTCCAAGATCCGCTTTCTAGTTTAAATCCAATCATGAAAATTGGTAAACAACTAACCGAAGCTTTGATGCTAAAAAAGGGATTAAAGAAAGATGAAGCCAAAAAACGGGCAATTGAATTAATGGGTGAGGTTGGAATTCCCCAACCGGAAAAAAGATTTAAACAATATCCATTTCAATTTTCTGGAGGGATGAGACAAAGGATTGTTATTGCAATAGCACTTGCGATGGAACCGGAGATTTTAATTTGTGATGAACCAACCACTGCACTAGATGTTACAATTCAAGCTCAAATTTTGGATTTAATTAAAAAGTTAAAAAAGGAAAAAGAGTTAACGATCATATTTATAACCCATGATTTAGGCGTTGTTGCTAATATGGCAGATCGGATTGCGGTAATGTATGCTGGTAAAATTGTAGAATATGGTGATGCTTCAGATGTTTTTTATGATCCAAGACATCCATATACTTGGGCTTTACTAGAATCAATGCCATCTTTGGCTACTTCTAAAAGGTTGTCAGCAATTCCTGGTACTCCACCTAATATGATTTATCCACCTAAAGGTGATGCTTTTGCAGCAAGAAATCATTATGCAATGAAAATAGATTTTGAACGTCAACCCCCATTTTTTAAAGTTAATGATAATCATTATGCTGCAACCTGGTTATTACATCCAGATGCTCCTAAAATTGAAAATCCATTGAAAAATCGCTACGAAAGTCAAAGAAAACTTCATCATATACAGGAGGATGGTTCAAATGAATAAAGAATTAAAAACGGAAAATCAAGTGTTACGAACAAAATATAATGGACCTATTCTTGAATTAAAAAATGTACGTCAATACTTCCAATCTGGTTGGGGTAGAGGCAAAGTAGTTGTGAAAGCCGTTCATAATGTTAGCTTTGATGTCAAAAAAGGTGAAGTTTTTGGGTTAGTTGGCGAATCAGGATGTGGTAAAACAACCACAGGAAGATCAATTATAAAACTATATAACATTACAGATGGTACAATTATATTTAAGGGAGTGCCGATTTCTCAAGGAAATCGTAGTTTTAAGATAAAAATAAAAGAATTACGTTCTAAAATTAATGAAGTTAAAAAAGCCGAAGAAGAGGCAATCGCTGAATTGAAGGGTGATTTATCTTTACAAGAAAATGATACGAATGCGACAATTGCTACTAATAATAAAATTGAGTTAGTCAAAAAAGAAAGCAGTGAAAAAATCGCTCAGCTAAAAAATGAAATCAATTACAATTATGAACGCATTAGAGAGTCAAAAGAGATCAATAAGCGGAAAAGAGACTTGATGGATAAAATGCAAATGATATTTCAAGATCCGATTGATTCTTTGGATCCAAGACTGACAGTTAAGGAAATAATTGCTGAGGGAATGTATATAAATGGAATTAAAAATCCGGAATATATTAATAAAAAGGTGAATGAAGCATTAGAATTAGTTGGTCTATTACCAGACCATGCAAGTCGTTATCCTCATGAATTTAGTGGTGGACAACGTCAAAGAATTGGAATTGCAAGAGCATTAGTAGTCAATCCTGAACTTATTATAGCAGATGAACCGATTAGTGCCTTAGATGTTTCAATTCAAGCTCAAATAATAAATCTTTTGAATGATATTAGGAATGAAATTGGCTTATCAATATTATTTATTGCTCATAATTTGTCAGTTGTAAAATTTTTCTGTGATAGAATTGGGGTAATGTATTATGGTAGAATTGTAGAAATTGCAACACCAGATGAACTTTTTGCTCATCCATTGCACCCATATACTAAATCATTGTTATCAGCTGTTCCTTTACCAGATCCGGATTATGAGAAAAATCGAAAAAGAATTTTTTATAATCCTAAATTAAGAAAATATACAGAAGATAAACCGATGATGACTGAAATTAGAGAAGGACATTTTGTATATGCTAGTAAAGATGAATTAGCTAGATATGAAAAGGAACTTAAAGGAGAAGAAGTTGAACCAGATCCTACGCTAATTGAACTGGAATAAAATGAAAAAAATCCTAAAAAAGTATTGAAAAAGACATAAAAATATGATATAATTAGAATAGAGGTGACAATAGTGATACAAATATATACTACTCCAAGTTGCGCATCATGCCGTAAAGCAAAAAAATGGTTCGATCAATATAAGATACCATATTCTGAAAAAAATATTTTTAGCATAAAACTTAGCAAAGATGATATCTTTAAGATGTTAGCCAATAGTGAAAATGGATTTGAAGATATTATATCAACTAGATCTAAAATATTTAAGGAAAAAAAATTAGATCCCGATAGTATGAGTGTTAAAGAGTTAGTTGAATTTATTATTGAATATCCTAGTGTATTAAAACGTCCCATTATTATAAATGAAAATGAACTTCAGGTTGGTTATAATAATGAGGATATAACAATCTTTTTACCAAAAGAATTGCGAAATATTGAAGCCTTTAGTGGCTTTGATAGTGATGATGCATTAAATATAAAGTATTCTAAAAATAAATAAAAAATAGAAAGAAAAAATCTCTCTATTTTCGTTTATTACTTTAATATAATTATATTATATATTTTATTTTGTATTTGAATTGCCTATAAAGTTTATTAAGAATTTCTTAACTAACTTTATAGGTTTTTATTTATGTTAGAATAATGATGAATAATTATATTTTTTTTCGCAAAGCATCATATGCTCGTTTAATCTTGGGTTGACTTTTTTTATATGTAATACCAAATTCACGAACAATTTCAACAAATTCACGTTTTCCTGCTTCATATGATGTTGCTTCATATTCAAGTTCATAGTCAACGGTATCGACATATTTACACTTATCAATTGCAAGTTGTCCTTTTTTATAGGGGAAACCTATTCGATAGGTTGAAAGTGACATATAATTGACTAACAATTGTCCCTTAATAACATCCTCTAAATCTTTTTGAATTTCTTCAACAGGTACAATACCTGTTGATAAAAATTGATCAAAAGTTTCTTTGTTAATATTTTCATTAATTTCTTGTAAAACATATCCTTTTTTTCTTTTCAAAGTTACAATATATTTATCTTTATCAAGCATTCTAACTCTAAGACCTATATCGGAGGCTTTAAGAGTGAATCGAGATGTGTCAAAATAATAGTTGATTTGAAGATTCCTTTTGCAATCTTTGAATTTTTCACAAAGTTTAATATATTCATCTTTGGTTAATAATGTTTTAAATTCAATTTCTAATTCTTTAGACATAAATATTACCTCATTATTAATTTTTATACTAAATTATTATACATAAAAAAAATAAAATATCAACTAAAAAACTAATTAATTTAAATGAATTAAAATCTTTGAGAAAAAACAAAAAATGTGATATAATATTTTTAATAAGAGGATGGTGTTTATGAATAAAAGGGAATTTAATTGGAATCATTTTTTACAACCATATGAACTTGCGGTAGAAGGTTTCATTTTAAAAATTGAAGGCATAAAAAAACAATATCAATTGAGAAGAAGTTATTGTCCAATTGAAATTGTGACTGGTAGAGTTAAATCACCAGATAGTATTTTAGACAAAGCCAAAAGGATGAATGTCAAATTTGAAAATATTTCTAAAGAAGTATATGATATTGGTGGGGTTAGGATTACTTGTAAATACATTGAAGATGTTTATAAAGTTGCAGATCTTTTAAAAAGCAGAAAAGATGTAAAATTAGTAGAAGAAAGAGACTATATTAAAAATATTAAAGCTAGTGGATATAGATCATTACACTTAATAATGAGATATAATGTTGAGACAATTGATGGACAAGTTCCAATAATTTTAGAATTTCAAATTCGAACTCATGCGATGCATTTTTGGGCTAGTATTGAACATTCATTAAAGTATAAATATCAAAAACAAATTCCAGATTCTTTGAAAGAGCGATTAAAGAGTGCTAGTGTTGCCGCATCTAAATTAGATGAAGAAATGTCTTCCATCCATAAGTTAATTCAAGAATTAGAAGGAACGGAATTTACTTCTAGTCAAGATCCATTAGAAAATGAAATTTCAATGTTTGACTTAAAAAAATGGTAAAGAATGATTAAAAGATATATTGTTGATGAAGATTTGATTTTGAAGGATTATTTGAAAAAAATAGGTATTTTTTCAAATATTCAAAAAGAAATAAAAAAATTGAATGGTCAATATTTAGTAAACGATCAGACGGTTGATAATTGGTATCAATTAACTAAAGGTGACAAATTAGAAATTGTTTTTCCTGCCTCTGTTCAAGGTCCTAATATTAAATCAATAAAGAAAGACTTTGAAATTTTATATGAAGATGCTTATTTTTTAATTATCAATAAAGAAAGTAATATTGCTTCTATTCCAACAAGAAAGCATTACGATAAGTCATTAGCTAATTATGTGATGTCATACTATAAAATAAGAGGTATTATTGCCAATGTTCATTTTATCGGTAGATTAGATTATGCAACATCGGGAATCATTGCCATTGCCAAAAATCCATATATTTTAGCCCTAATGAAACAAACCCCAATAGTAAAACAATACCTTTTAGAAGTAGAAGGTATCATTCAAGCAAATGAAGGTATAATAGAGGGGGGGATCGAAAAGGATGAAGAAAGCATAATTAAAAGAAAATTAAGTCATAATTTTATGAATAGTAAGACTACATATAAAGTTTTAAAAAGAAGTGATGATAAAACACAGGTTTTAGCAACCCTTCATACGGGTAAAACCCATCAATTAAGATTACATTTTGCAAGTATGGAACATCCAATTATTGGCGATGAGTTATATGGAAACAAAACAAACGATAATATTTTACATCTTCATAGTCATTATTTAGAATTTAAACATCCCGTTAATCAAAAAATAATTAAAATTATTTCAACTCCTAAATGGTTTACACCTTAAAAGTGTAAATCTTTTTTATAATTGAATATTTTTTTCTAGAATGTTATCAATTAAACCATATTCTTTGGCTTCATTTGTATCCATATAAAAATCTCTATCCGTATCCTTTTCAATGACTGATAAATCTTTATTGGTTTGTTCAGACAAAATGGTATTTAAAATTTTTTTGGTTTTAATTATTTCTTCTGCCATAATTTTAATATCACTAGCTTGCCCTTGAGCTCCACCAAGTGGTTGATGTATCATAATTTTAGTATATTTTAAAGCAAAACGTTTCTCTTTTTGGCCACTAGAAAGCAAAAAAGCAGCCATGCTAGCACAAATACCCATTCCTATTGTGACACATTCGTTGGGTATATAGTTCATAGTATCATATATAGCAAGGCCAGCCGTAACTGATCCGCCAGGAGAGTTGATATAAAGATAAATGTCTTTATCTTTATCAACACTAGACAAAAATAATAATTGTGCAATTACACTTGCACTCATTGCATCATTAATTTCTCCAAAAATTAATATAATGCGATCTTTTAAAAGTCTTGAATAAATATCAAAACTTCTTTCACCTCGTGATGTTTGTTCAATGACAACGGGAGTTAAGTACATATTTTTCACCTCAAATATATTATAATCATTTTGATTGTCAAAAAAACAAAAAAGATGTAAGTAGCCTATACAAAAAAGATAAAATAAAATATACTATAATAGAAAGAGGTGAAATTGCTATGCAAAGATTTAATAATCCATTTATGAATAATAATTTTCCTGGTATGAATATGACTAATAATCAACAAAACAATGAAAATTTTCAAATGGATAATCAACAAACATGTGGATGTGGTTGCAATAATGTGAATGTAGAACAACCTAATTTTAATTGTTGCCAAAGACCAAAATGTCCAACTACTTACAAATGTTGTCCTCCAATTGTAACTTGTTCAAAGCAAGTAATTGATCAATATCATGTAACAAAACAACCATATGTTCACAATTATCATACAGAAGTGGTTCATCATCATGTAACACAAAACGAATTTATACCTAATTATACATGTAGTGAAGTACATGTTAACGAACCTAATAACTCTATGTTTCCAAGATAATAGCAATGTTTAGCTATAGGCCTACATTTAAGTAGGCTTTTTTTTTGCAAAGTTAAATAAATTATAGTATAATATAAACATAATAAAATCTTTGATTGGAAGAGTAAATAATATAATTTTATTTAGGGAGGATAAGTCATAGACTGAAAACTTATCTATAAAAGATATTATTGAAGTTCACCCATGAGTGGCTGTAAAAAAGCTCGTATTTCTGCGTTAAAGAATAAGAGGAGATAATGATTAAAACGAATCGTTTTAATTTGTCTTGAAAAAAGGTGGTACCACGAATGTTTCGTCCTTTGTTGGATGAAACTTTTTTATTTTGGAGGAATTTATGAATACTAAATTAGATGAAATTTTAACACAAGCATTATTAGAAATTGATAATGCCACAACTTTTCTTAAATTAAATGAGATAAGAGCGTTTTATACGGGTAAAAAAAGTCCTCTGGCTGAAATTATGAAGACGCTTTCTAATGCAACAATTGAGGATAAAAAAAGAATTGGTGCAGCATCAAATAATGTGAAACAACAAATAGAAAAGGCTTTATGCAATAAAAAAATTCAACTTGAAGAAACTGAAATTAATGAAAAATTAAAAGCTGAAACAATTGATGTGACAATGCCGGGATATGAAACTAGACAGGGTTCTATTCATCCTTTAAATAAGGTGATTGAAGAATTAGAAGATATTTTTACTGGTATGGGGTATAGTATTGCGGAAGGACCGGAAGTTGAAATAGATGTATTTAATTTTGAAATGCTAAATGTTCCCAAAGGTCATCCTGCTCGTGATATGCAAGATTCTTTTTATATAAATGATAACCTTCTTATGCGTACACAAACATCTCCGGTTCAAGTAAGGACATTACTAGAAGCGCAAGGAAAACCTGTAAAAATAGTTTGTCCAGGTAAAGTATATCGACGTGATGATGATGATGCTACCCATTCGCATCAATTTATGCAACTCGAAGGATTGGTGGTAGACAAAAATATTACAATGTCAGATTTAAAAGGAACATTAAGTTTACTTATGAAAAAGATGTTCGGTGAAAATCGTAAAATTCGTTTTAAACCATCCTATTTTCCTTTTACCGAACCAAGTGTGGAAGTGGATGTGAGCTGCTTTAAATGTGGGGGAAAGGGTTGTCCAATGTGTAAACATACAGGTTGGATTGAAGTTTTAGGAGCTGGTATGGTACATCCTCATGTTTTAGAGGGCGCAGGATATGATCCTAAGGTTTGGAAAGGATTTGCTTTTGGGGCTGGTATTGAAAGATTAACAATGTTAAGACATAATATTGATGATATTAGAAATTTTTATGTAAATGATTTTCGCTTTTTGAAACAATTTGAAGGAGAAAGATAATATGATAGTATCTTATAATTGGTTAAAAGAACTGGTAAAACTAAATGTTTCAGCTGAAAAATTAGCTGAAGAAATGTCATTATATAGTGTAGAGGTAGAATCATTTAAGAAATTGATTGATGCGACTAATTTAGTTGTTGGACTTGTTACAAGTAAGAAAAAACATGAAAATTCCGATCATTTAAATGTATGTATGGTCAATTTTGGTGATTACGAGTTACAAATCGTTTGTGGAGCTCCAAATGTAGAGGTTGGACAAAAAGTTATTGTAGCCTTACCTGATGCCGTATTACCTGGTGGTATAATCAAAAAATCAATTATTCGAGGAATTGAATCAAATGGAATGATCTGTTCATTACAAGAATTAGGATTAGAATCAAAGTATATTCCTAGTGAATATGCTCATGGAATATATGTTTTAAAAGATGATGCCAAAGTAGGAAGTAATGCATTAGAATATTTATGTTTGGATGATTATGCAATTGAACTAGGTTTAACTCCCAATAGAATGGATTTGCTTTCAATGTTAGGAGTTGCTAATGATGTAAAGGCAATGTATCATAGTGAATGCATTCCCTTAAAATATGAATTTCACGAAATTGATAAATTAACATCAGATCAAATTCAAGTAACTCTCAATACGAAAAATTGTTATTCATATTATGCTAGAGTTATTGAAGATGTAACAATTAAAGAATCACCCAATTTTATTAAGGCAAGATTAATAGCAAGTGGTATTAGACCAATAAACAATGTCGTTGATATAACGAATTATGTTTTAATGCTTTTTGGTCAACCACTTCATTCGTTTGATAAAGATAAACTTGGTCATAATATTGTTGTTAGAAGAGCAAAAGATGGAGAAAAAACAGTTACTCTTGATGGTATTGAAAGAACGCTTAACAATAGTGATATTGTCATTACAGATGGAGAAAAACCAGTATGTATTGCGGGCGTTATGGGATCTCAAAATACGGAGGTTACCCCTTTAACAAAAAATATTGTTTTAGAATCAGCAGTTTTTAGACCTCTTAGTATTAGAAAAACATCATCTAAATTATCGCTTAGAAGTGAATCAAGTGTTCGTTATGAAAGAGGTGTAGATTTAAATCAATCACTTGATGCAGTTAATTATGCTTGTTATTTATTAGAAAAATATGCAGATGGAAAAATTTTAAAGGGTTATGTTCATCAAGGTATGAATCATATTGATGATAAATTATTAGTATTAGACGAAAAATACGTTGAGTCTTGTTTAGGTGTTAAAATTACTAAGAAAAGAATGATAGAAATTTTAACTTCTTTATCATTCAAAGTTGAAGAAGATCAATATAATATTTTAGTTTATGTTCCAAATCGAAGACTAGATATTACAATTAAAGAAGACTTAGTAGAAGAAATTGCTAGAATAAATGGCTATGATAAATTAGAGGAGACTCTCCCCTTAACAAATGTCAATGGTGGTCTAACAAAAAAACAAAAAATTCGTAGATTGATTAGACATACACTTTCTACTTTGGGTTTTAATGAAACTATTACATATTCTCTTGTTAATCCTCAAAGTGTTAACGAATTTTCATTTAGTGAATATCAAAATGATGATGTGATAACATTGAGTCATCCAATGAGTGAAGATCATATGGTTTTAAGAAAAAGTTTGTTGCCATCACTTGTTGAAGTTTTAAAATATCATCAAGCAAGAAAAATGAAGGACAATATGTTTTTTGAAATGGGGAAAAAATATTATCAAGATGGTGAAGAAACCTATGAAGAAACGTTACTTTCTGGAATAGTAACAGGGATGATCCCTGATAATCCATGGCATAGCAATCATAAAAATATTGATTTTTTCTATGTAAAAGGAATATTAGATTTATTATTTAGGAAATTAAGGTTGGAAGTTAAATATGAGGCTGTCGAAAATCCACCAAAAGAACTTCACCCCAATAGGGTTGCAAAAATTGTATTAAATCAAAAAACAATTGGTTTTATTGGTGAGTTGCATCCAAAATATGTTAAAAAACAAGATATTGATGAAAGCTATGTTTTTGAATTATTTTTAGACACAATGCTTAGTGAAGAAAAGCCTATTATTTCGTTTACGCCAATATCAAAAGTTCCCTCAGTAGAGCGTGATTTAGCTTTGGTTATGAATCTTAATCAAAATATGGGTGAAATAATTGAAGCCATTAAGAAAAGTGATAAAATGATTTCTAATGTAAAAATATTTGACGTTTACATTGGTGAAAAAATAGCAAATAATCAAAAAAGTGTAGCACTTAGAATAACTTTAGAATCAAATGAAACTTTAACAGAGGAAATTATTTCTACCAAAATTAATAAAATTTTGAAGTCTTTAGCATATCGGTTTGGTATAACGTTAAGATCATAAAATCCCAATTTTGGGATTTTTATTTTTGCCTATTTATTGCAAAAAGGAGTATTGTATAGTATAATAAATTTAGATAAGAGTGATATATGAAGGGATAGTATGATAAGTAATAAAAAATATAAAAAAATAGTTGTTTTGGGTGCAGGCGGTTCTGGTAAAACTACTTTAGCAAAGAAATTAGCAAAAAAAAGTGGTATCAAAGTTTATCATTTAGATAAAGAATATTGGCTACCAAATTGGCAAAAGCCTGATTATAAACAATGGGAGAGTAAGATTGAAAACTTAACCAAACAAGACAATTGGATTATGGATGGAAATTATATTGATACTTTAGATATTCGTTTATCTAATGCTGATTTAGTAATAATGCTTGATATCAAAACTTCAATTTGTGTGAAAAGTATCTTTTTTAGAACAGTTAAAGGCTTTTTTGTAAAAAGAGTAGATTTAGGTAGTGGATGTAATGAACAATTCAATCAGGCATATTATGAATTTATTGATTGGGTGAAAGTATTTAAAAAAGATTATTTTCCCCAATTGATCAATATATGGATGAAATATCCTCATATTGATTTGAAAATATTTAAAACTAGAAAAAGTGCAAGAAAATTTGTAGAAGGGATACTTGATGATAATAATGAAAAAATATAGATATTTATTTTTAACTATTATAAGTGTTGGATTGATGGTACTTTGTTCTTGTAAAAAGGAAAAATTTATAGTCAGTTTTAATACACTTGGTGGCTCTTATATTGAGTCTCAAGAAATAAATAAAAAAGATCTTGTTAATCAACCTAATGATCCTATTAAAGATGGATACCGGTTTGCTGGTTGGTATACAACTGAATCTGTTACAGAAGGAAATAAGTATAATTTTAATGATCCTGTTATCAACCATTTTGTTCTTTATGCAAAATGGGAAAAATTGGAATATACAATAGTTTATCATCTTGATGGTGGTCAAATGCCAACATCTTATCCAACAGGTTTTTTAACAGATGAATATGTTGAATTACCCATTCCAACTAAAGAATATTATCGTTTTTTAGGTTGGTATGAAAATGATGAAAAGATAGAATGTATTACTAATAAAAATTATAAATTGGTTGCAAAATGGGAACAAACAAAATGTCGAGTTGATTTTATGAAAGATGATGATGATTTGTTTTCATCAATTGTTGTTGAAATGAATGAAACAGTTGATTTACCAAGTGTACCTACTAAAGAAGGTCATATTTTTAAAGGATGGGTTTTAGAAGGAGAAATCTTTGATAATCAACTACCAATTAACAAACATCTAAAAATTTATGCCAAGTGGGAAAAAGTTATGTATACAGTTGATTTTACAACCTATAGTGATAGTACAATTGAGTCGATTCAGGTTTTATATGGCGATAAAATTGAAGAACCAATTCAACCTGTTAAAGAAGGGTATGATTTTACTGGATGGAATAGATATGGTATAAAATATGATTTCAATCAACCTGTTACAGGTAATGTAACTTTAGCAGCTGGATGGGAAATGAAAAAAGAAGTATTAGATAATTATTTAAGTAGTTTGATACCAACTGTTGTGACGACAAATTTAAATTTAATTGAATCTTTAAAATTTTGTAGTGCTACTTTTATTTGGAGTTCTTCTAATAAAAAAGTGTTAACCGATACAGGAGTGGTAAAAAGATTTACAACCGATACAAATTTAAAACTAAGCGTACAAATATTATATAGTGATAAAGAATATTCCCTTTCTTTTGATATCTTAGTGCCTAAACTTATTTTAAAACCTTTAATGAAAGGGAAAATTGTTAGTGGTTATTTATATGATTATGGAGGATTCTCGGGATTATCAGATAAAGCATTAGAACAATTAGATTATATAAATTACTCGTTTGCAACCATTTCCAATGGTGAGGTTCATCTATCTAGCAATATGAAAGTAGAAAAGGTATTAGAATATCGGAATAAGGGAATTAGAATTGGTCTTGCAATCGGTGGTTGGGGTTCTGGTGGCTTTAGTCCTGCTATGAAAACCGAAGAGGGGAGAACAAAACTAATTGATTCAATTATGAGAGTAATAGATGAATACCAATTTGATGGAATTGATATTGATTGGGAATACCCAACTAGTAGTGTGGCTGGTATTGAATCGGATCCAAGTGATCGAGCGAATTTAACCTTATTTTGTCAAGAATTAAAAGAAAGAATGATAGAATACCGAGATGATTTAATTCTTTCGATTGCAATTACAGCTAGTACTAAATATTATGATTTAGTAGCTTTAAATAATTATGTTGATATTTTCAATGTTATGACATATGATTTTGCAATGGGCACTAAAGCACAGCATGATTCTGCTCTTTATACAACTAGTGTTTCACCTAGTTCTTTAGATGCAAGTGTTAGTTTTGTTAGTAAATATGTTGATAAGGATAAAATTATTCCCGGTGCTGCATTTTATGTTAGAAAAGGTACTTTTAGTGATGGTGTTAGTCAACAACTGGGTAGTTCATTAAAAACTTCAATGGGTTCTGGTTCAATGACGTTTGCAAATTTAATGAATTTAATAGAAAATAATGATCAATATATAGAACAATATGATGAAAGTGCTAAAGCAGCTTATATAATTTGTAATAATGTATTTTATAGTTATGATAATGTAAAGAGTATAAAAGATAAATGTCAATATGTGAAAGAAAATAATCTTGGAGGATTAATGTGCTGGGAACTTACGCAAGATTATATTGATAGTAATGGTGTAGCCATTTTAGTTAATGCAATGTATGAATCTTTAAAATAGAAAGAACCTCTATCTTGATAATAATATAAAATCAAGAAAGAGGTTTTTTTCATATTACAATATAAAAAATAAAAGTATTTAATCAAAAAAGATATATAAAATATTTTTTTTTGATATAATAGATATAAGGAAGGAAAATAACTAAGGAGGTACATATGAATATTGGTCAAAAAATAAAAACTCTTAGAGAAAACAATAACATATCAATAGAAGAGTTAGCAAAAAAAATAAATGATAGTGTAGAAAATCTTCTGAAGTACGAAAATAACGAATTAGAACCAACTCTTGATAAAAAACTAGCTCTATCCATTGCTCTTGGTGTAACTCTTAGTGATTTAAGTTATAGTATTGAACAAAAAGTTGCAAATGTTAATGATAATGTATTAGATCAAACTGAAGGATCTGTTTTAGAAGAAACTTTGAAAAAAGTAGATTTAGAAGAAATTCCTTTTGCAAGTTCAAATATAATCTATTCTGAAAATATTTTTAATAAAATTTTTAAAAAAGATTATCAACGTTATTTTATTCAGTTTATGATATCGTTTTTTGGCTATGTATTAGTTGGTGTATATGCTATTGTATCTAAATTTAATATAATTGCTTACATATGCTTCGGTTTTGCGGCATACGCAGTTATTAAAATTATTTTTACATTAATTAGATTTAAAAATAGCAAAAAAGAATGGTTAGAACAATATAATAATGTAAAAAAAGAATATCAATATTATAATGAATATATTAAAATTACATCCGATGATATAAGATATCCAGAAATCACCTTTAATTATAAAGATATAATTAGAGCAATTGAAAAAGAGGGACTTATTGTTTGTATGGTAAATAGCGAACAAAAAGCGATTGTCACAATTGATAAAAATACATTAGATGATGAGAGTTTAATTAAAGTTAGAACTTCAATTCAAAAAAATTGTCCGAATTACATTAATATTGAACAAATGCAATTACAGAAACAAAATGTAAATAAAAAAACAAGAATTTTGAATGGTATTTTATGGAGTTTGACCATTCTTTCAGTTCTAGTTTTATTTATTATTAAATTTATTTTTAATTTAACCAATAGTGATAATACTTTACTGAATCAGATTATTGTTTATTTAGTAGCTCTTATTTTTCCTATTGTTTCCATAATAATGGGGATTGTTGCTTATAAAAAATATCAATTTAAAAGTAGCAAAAATATTATTGTTGGAGCAATCGTAGGCATCATTTGTCTTTTTAATATTGGATTGGTTCTAATGAATCATAAAATATTAACAAGCAAGAATAATAATCAATTAATTGAAACAATCAAGAATACTACACAAACGCAGATGCCTAGGGATTATTATACAATTTATTTTGAAAATGAATTAGACAGTATAACAAATGATGATATTCATTACAATATTGAAACATATCAAATATGGACTTTTAATAAAAAAGCTGAAATTGAAGAATTAGAAAATTCAATTAAAAATAATTTCAATTGGAAAAGTAAAAATGATGATATAAATTATAAAAATATTTTTCCTATTTATGAAGATGCTAAAAAGATGCTAACTAATTTGGGATATGAATTTGTGGAAAATGCTGATTATTTTTTAGTATTAAATTTAAATCAAAATAAGGTTGGTAATTTAGATTATGAAAATGGTGATAAATATGTAATACTTTCATATTATGATAGTAGTAACTATTTATTAGCAGTTGAGTTTACATGTTTAGTTCTCAGTGAGTAAAATATGAAAAATATATTTATAGACAGATTTGAAAAAAAATGTTAAAATTAATAAATAAGTGGTCTGTCACAAAGGAGGGGCCAAGAGCCCCTTTTATTTGAATTGAAAATCAAGGAGGAAAGAAATAGTGATAAAAGCATTACTCGAAAAAATAAAAGAGTCTTTACTGGCAGTTGTTCCAATAACAGTAGTTGTTTTAATATTATGTTGCATTTTTCCCGTTTCTGGCTGGACAATATTTGCTTTTTTGATTGGTGCTATTATGCTTATCTTTGGGTTAAGTTTTTTTAATCTTGGTGCAGATTCTTCTATGATGAAATTGGGTGAACAAATAGGACAATTTGTCACCAAAAAGAAAAATATTTGGATTCTCATCGGTGTTACTGCTGCAATTGGGCTAATAATTACGATTGCTGAACCTGATTTGATGGTTCTTGCCGAACAAATGCAACATACAATACCAAAAGGATTATTGATTATTATGGTTGCTCTTGGCGTTGGAGTTTTTTTAGCACTTGCTTTAGTTCGAATTGTATTGCAAATTAAATTAAATGTAATGTTAATTATTCTATATGCCATAGTATTTATTATTGCTATTTTTGTTCCTAATGAGTTTATTGCGGTAGCCTTTGATTCAGGTGGTGTTACTACAGGGCCAATGACGGTACCATTTATACTTGCTTTAGGTCTTGGGGTAGCTGGTGCTCGAGGTTCTAATGCTTCTAAAGATGATTCTTTTGGCTTAGTTTCCTTTTGTTCAATTGGTCCTGTTTTAATGGTTTTAATTTTAGGATTATTTTTTAAAAATCCGAATGTTGATAGTAGTGATGTAATTTCATTTCATACTTTTTCTGAATTTTCAAGTTATTTTGGTAAACAATTATTAAAGATGATGGGAGAAATAGGACTAGCAATTTTACCCATATTAGCATGTGTTATTTTATTCAAATGTATTTTAATGAAAGATAATAAGAAAAATATTTTAAAGATGTTAATAGGGTTAGCATATACATATGTTGGATTAGTTGTTTTTCTAACAGGGGCTCATATAGGTTTTATGCCTGTGGCAAATATGTTAGGTGAAATTATTGGGTCTAGAAATATTAGATGGATTTTGATACCATTAGGAATGCTTATGGGTTTCTTTGTTGTTATGGCAGAACCAGCAGTGAGTGTCTTGAACAAACAAGTAGAGGAATTAACAAGTGGAGCAATTTCAAGAAAGACAATGCTTTTTAGTTTAGCAATTGGAGTGGCAATTTCAGTAGGATTATCGATGTCAAGAGTTATTTTTGATTATAGTATTTGGTATATCTTAGTGCCAGGATATGCAATTGCAATTGGATTGATGTTTTTTGTGCCGAAAATTTTTACAGCCATTGCTTTTGATTCAGGTGGAGTGGCTAGTGGACCAATGACCGCAACCTTTTTATTACCACTTGCTAGTGGTGCTTGTATGGCTATTTATGAGTCTTCTCCCAATTATGCTACTAAAATGTTACAAAATGGTTTTGGTGTAGTAGCATTAGTAGCAATGACTCCTCTTATTGTTATTCAAATTGTTGGTCTTGTTTATAAGATTAAGACAAAGATTATGGCAAGAAGTATCGTATTAGAACTTGAACCAATCATTGAATTTGATATTGATTATCAAGAAATGGAGGAAAAAGCCAATGAATAGAAAAATTACAGGGATGCGACTTTTTGTAACTATTGTAGATCGTAATATGGGAAATCGAGTTGTTAAATTATTTGAAGAAGTGGGATCGCATTATCATCAGATTATATATGGGAAAGGAACAGCACCAAAAGAAATATATGATTATTTAGGTTTTGGTGTTATTGAAAAAGAAGTAGTTTTATCACTTGCTCCAACCGATTTAGTTCCTTTTATGATCGATGTTTTAAGAACAGAGTTGCATTTTGATCAGCCTGGTCATGGTGTTGCTTGTACAATTCCGCTTGATAGCGTTGCGGGAAAAAGTGTTTTAGATGAAATACTTAGGGAAAATAAATTAACAGAAGATAGTATAATGAATAATATTAAGGAGGAGAAATAGAATGCGTCATTTAATACTTGCAATTTGCAATAGTGGAAATGCTGATGATGTAATGAGTACCGCAAAAGAAGCTGGTGCTCGTGGGGGTACGATAATTCATGCGAGAGGATCTGCCCAAAAAGATGCAGAACATTTTTTAGGAATTACTATTCAACCTGAAAAAGATGTAATAATGATTATTGTAGATGATAATTCTAAAGCTCCTATAATGCAAGCCATTTCCAAGAATCATGGGATTGGTACGAAATCACATACTGTAACAATATCTTTACCAGTTGATGATATTGTAGGTTTAGATTTAAAATAATAAATTTTTATTGACAAAAAAATAAAAAGGATTATAATATAGATGTAGTTAATGGAAAACATTAACATCAAAAAGGAGTGTCATATATGAAAGATTTTGTAAAAACTTTAGATGATCTTCCAAGAATAGTAAAATTTATTTTAGTTTTAATTGGAGATTTATTTGCTAATGTTTATCGTCTATGCCGATCAATTGCTAAAAACAATGTACTTGGCATTATACTTGCGGTATTATTACTTTTAACAGGTGGATTTTTAATTCTTTGGATTATTGATCTTGTAATGATTGTTGTAAAAGGTACAGTTTGGTGGATTGATTAATAAAAAGGTATCATAATTTGAAAATAAAATTTCATTTTATGATACCTTTTTTATTTGGGATAGTCTTTTAGAATAAGTTTTGATGATATTCTTTTTTCTTTTATATTATCTAAATTTAGTAATAAATGATATAATTCGTTAGTTATAGCCTCAGGAGTTGACGTTCCACTATATAATATGATTTCTTTATACTTTTTTATATTTTGAAAATCAAGTTCAGAAATGCTATCAATAAATAAGACATCGCTTTTGTTTATTCTTTTTGCCATTTCATATAGTTTATTTGAATTATTGCTAGATTTATCACCAATTACAATAATAAGTGCAGGCGATAAAAAACAATGATGTTTCAGTTCTAAAAGTGATTTTTGTCTTTTTTCACTAACTTTACAAATCATATCCATTTTTTCTAGATTTGAAAAGTTTGATTTTAAATTATGAAATATATTTTCAATATCATAGGATGACATAGTAGTTTGGTGACATAAAAGAGGTTTCTTAAGTGTCAATTGAGTTATATCATGGTTAACGAGATACACATTTTCAGATAATGAGAGAGCCGTTTCGGTTTCAGGGTGGTTAGGTTTACCAACAAATAGAATTTCATAGCCGTTATCAATTGCTTTTTGCATTTTGTTGAAAGTTAGTTTAACGTAAGGACAAGTAGCATCAATAATAGTAAGTCCCATCTTTTGGGCTTTATGTCTTACTTCCTGACTAACACCATGAGCAGTAAAAATAACGGTACCACTTTCAATTCTATCTAGCATATCAATTCTTTTCTCTCCCCTTAGAATGATAATACCTAAAGATGTCAAATATTCATTAATATGATGATTATGTACTAAATCACCTAGTAAATAAATTGGTCTAGGGACATTTTTATTTTTAACAAGATCTTGTACAATATAAATAGCATTTTTTACACCATAACAAAAACCGATTTCTTTTGCTTTTGTAATAATTCGCATAAAATTCACTCCCATATATAATACCATTATAAATAAAAAACATTCTTTTTGCAAATCATTAGTTAATAAGTTGAAAAAGAAATTATATTTTGGTATAATAAACAAGTAAAAAATGAATAATAAAATATTAGGAGGAAATTATGTCTATAACTACTGCTGATTTTAAAACTGGTATGACAATACTTTATAATAATCAAATTTTTACAATTGTGGATTTTCAGCATGTAAAACCAGGTAAAGGTCAAGCTTTTGTACGTACTAAATTACGTAATTTAAGAACAGGTACAACTACAGAATATTCATTCAATGCTGGTGAAAAGTTAGAGCAAGCAATGATTGAAAAAAGAAAAATGCAATATTTATATGGTGGTTCTGAATATTGTTTTATGGATATGGAAACATATGAACAAGTAGAAATTCCAGCAGAAAGATTGGAATGGGAATCTAAGTTTTTACTTGAGGGAATGAATATTGAAATTGTTTTTTATGGTGATGAAATTTTAGGGGTAAATTTGCCAGAAAAAGTTTCTTTAGAGGTAACTGAAGCATCACCAGCTGTTGCGGGGAATACAGCAACTAATGCTTTAAAAGAAGTAAAATTAGAAACTGGTCTTGTTGTAAAAGTTCCAATGTTTATAGAACAAGGTGATAGAGTCGTTGTTTCTACATGGGATGGAAAATATAATTCAAGAGGATAGAAAAATTTAAGTGTGAATAATTTGCTTTTTCACACTTTTTTAATTTTATTGTGATATAATATATCAAAAGGAGAGATGATTAATGAGAAAAGGATTAATTAGATTACATTTTATTTTTGTTTTTTTAATATGTTCAATTGGTTTATTTGGTATAAATAGTAATGCTGATGAAATTAAAATCATTGATACTGAATATGCCACTTATCAAGAAAACGAAAGGTTAATTAATCAAGACTTGGGTTATGGTATTGAACATATCAAAACAACCGCCATTTCCACTGCGAAACGTTGTAATAATGATTCTAATTCTATCAATAGTCCTCAAGTTGTTAATGTTTTAAGTGTACCTAGCACAAAAAATGTAAGAGTTGTGAATTATACTTATCCTACTTCTAACGGCTGGTCTAAACAAACACTTACTAAATTTGTACAATATTTTGAAGCTACCAACCCAGGATGGGTTGTAATTGCAGGTGTAAATGGTGATTTTTATGATTGGAAGGCTCATGATAAAGCATTGCCTTATCATACAACTGGAACAACAGTTTCAGATGGTGAAGTCCTAAGAGCAATTGAATCAAAAAGTATAGGATATACAAATAATGGTACTACTAATTCGTTTATGACTACGGATGCAATGACATTTACTGATTATCATGTACTTACAATTTATGATGAAAATGGTGAAGTTATTAAAACGTTTAATATAGATAAAATAAATGAAACTCCAAAGGCGGATGAACTTGCAGTCCTATATACCTATCGTACGAATATACATAAAGATGATGATGGAATTCCTGATGATTATGTTCAAACAAATATTGATGTTCCAAATACAAATAGTTATATTATAGAAAGACCACAAAGATGTTTACCAACAGATATGCCACAAATATATGCAAAAGGGGAAATCAGTAAAATAAATGAAGCCACAACATTAGTTTTTGGACAATTTGCAATAGTAACAGATAATCAAGAAATAAAAAATTATCTAGAAATTGGTAGGACAATTCGTGTTCAAAAAGAAGTCATAGGTGATATGGCTGCTTGTGATCAAATAATGGCTGTTGGTTCAACCTTGGTTCAAAACGGAGAGGTATCTACAGATAATTCCGATGGTATGCGTCAGGATCGTCATCCTAGGACTTGCATTGGTGTAAAAGAAGATGGCACTTTAATGTTTTTTGTTGTTGATGGTCGTCAACAAGATAATAATATGTATGGAATGACTCAAGATGAACAAGGTGCAATGATGAAGTATTATGATTGTTATCAAGGATTTAATAATGATGGTGGTGGATCTTCAACATTTGGTGTTCGAAATGAAAATGGAGAATTTGTAATTATGAATTCTCCATCTGATGGTGAAGAAAGAACAAATAGCAATGCTTTATTAATTGTAGTTCCAGAATTAAAACTTAATTTTTCAGAATTAGAAGATGATAGTGTAAAACTTTCCTATGGTAATCTATCTAAAGGAATTGAAATTGAAAATGTAATGGTAACAATCAATGGAGTAACAAAAGAAATGAAAACGAATGAATTTATTTTTGATGGTCTTACTCCTAATACAATTTGTGAATTAAATTATTCATATGATATCATATATAATGGTGTTAAGGCAAGTAATATTGGAAAAAAGCAGGTGTTCACAACTGGTAAAATTCCACCTAAAGTTGAAAATGCTATTTTTGATATAGTAGATGATAATGTAATAATACAACATAAAATAACAGATGTTAATTCTTTGGCTAGTTTTGGAACTATAAATTATAATGGAGGAATTGATTTTATCGATGATTTTTCATTGGAGCAAACAAGCATCACCCTTTCTAAGTTTAAGAATTTGAATATAAATATTTCTATTGATTATACAGTAGGATCAAATCCTAATCGAAATAACAGATTAATTGTTGATGTTTTGTGGTTTCCAAGTCAATTAGATTTATCTAACTATTATGAAGCAGAAAAAAATAGTTTGGACGTAATTATTGATGAAGTAAATCATAAATTGAAAACTGTTTCTTTAGAAGAACAAGTAGGATTGATATCAAATGCCAAAGAAGAAATGGCAAAAATTAAAACTAAAACTGTTATTCTTAATGAATATAAAGAAACAAAGAAAAATCAGTTATTAGCTAGTTTAGTAAATAAAAAATATAACAAAAAAAATCAAAAATTAATAGATGAAATAATAGAGAAAACAAATAATAATATAGATAATAGCGATAGTTTAGAGGAAATAGATGAAATTTTTCAAAACGCAATTGATGAAATAAATGAAATAAAAACAAAAGGTTGCAATTCAAATACCTCAGCATTATTATTTGCTTTATGTTCATCATTGATAGCAATTAAAATTTTATTAAAAAAATATTAATAATAAAAAAGTGAATTATCAGTAATTCACTTTTTATAATTTTTAAGATAAAAAATGGAAATTGTATAATTATTCAAAATAAGTTTATAATAATATTAATATGTTATAAATCATTAAAAAAATTAGTGAAAAATACCACTATTAAAATAACAACATTAACACATAATAAGATTGTGAAAGATGAGGTGATAGTAATGGACAAAAAAATAACTTGTAGACCATGTAAAGAAAAAAACAATTGGGAAATTGAAAATGAATTTGGTGTTGTTTTAGAAAAGCATTATAAAACAAAAGATGCTTGTGTTAAAGCAGGCCAAAAATTGGCAGATGAGTGTCATTGTGAATTATGTGTATGTGACACAACAAGTTGTAGTAATGAATAAGGGGGAAATTCCCTTATTCATTTTTATATTTCAAATTACTTGCAACAAAGTTTAAATTATGCTATAATATTAAAGCATTGTTATTGATATGCGGGCGTGGCGGAACTGGCAGACGCGCTAGATTTAGGCTCTAGTTCTCACGAGTGCAGGTTCGATTCCTGTCGCCCGCACCAATGGTTCCATGGTGTAGTGGTTAACATGCCAGTCTGTCACACTGGAGATCGCGGGTTCAAGTCCCGTTGGAACCGCCATTGATTAACGAATGCGCCTGTAGTTCAATTGGATAGAATACTTGACTACGGATCAAGGGGTTGTGGGTTCGAATCCTGCCAGGCGCGCCATTTACTTGACAATCTCTAGTAAAGATGATATAATATTTAATATAAAAATTGCGGGACTTAGCTCAGCTTGGTAGAGCATCTGGTTTGGGACCAGAGGGTCACAGGTTCGAATCCTGCAGTCCCGACCATTTAAATGCAGGTGTAGTTCAACGGCAGAACTTCAGCCTTCCAAGCTGACTACGTGGGTTCGATTCCCATCACCTGCTCCATAATGATAGTATAGGTTTGATACATAGTTATCAAGCCTTTTTTTATTCTAGATAAGAACCGAACTATGGCATTTTAAACATTTCAACGTCAAATTTAGCATATCGATAACCAAAACCAGCAGGATTTAGAGAGATTTTTAATAGTCTTTTTTAAGTCCTGCTTTTTTATTTTACACGATTAGGGGTCAAGGGTGCTAAGTTTACACGATTTGAAAAATTATAGAAAAATCTCAGTATAGTCCCAAATTAAATTGTCGAATTTCTTGTTTTTTTCTCAAAAAAGTGTTATACTTTTACATAATGTTTGGTTGAATGAAAGAGGCGATAATATGAAGATAGATTACCCAGCTACAATTATAAAAATAAGAGCTAAATTAAATTTATCACAAATGAAAATGGCTGATATGTTGGGAGTGTCTTTTGCTTCGGTAAATAGATGGGAAAATGGTAAATATGAGCCAACTAGATTGGTTAAAGAAAAGATAAGGCTACTATGTGAAGAAAATAAAATAACAATGGAGGTTATGAAGTAATGGATTGGATTGATATTTCGGCATTTTTAACAAAGTATCCAGCACTTCTTGATATTATCGTAAGCGATCATTCCTCTGGTAAAACCTTAGTTTGGGGGACAAATAATTATTCAAATTATGGTAAGGGATTTTCTGAAAAAGATCATATTTTCACGATGCATTTGACAGGCTTCAACAAAAAAATAATTAAACCTCGTGTTCATAAAAGTCAACGTGACCAAAAAAGACGTTCAAGAGATGTTGCGGAAGTATTTACTGCTTCGTGGATTTGTAATAAGCAAAATAATGTAGTAGATGAAGGTTGGTTTGGTCGTAAGGATGTGTTTAATGTCGAAAATGAAGATAATACTTGGACAGTAACTGATAAAGTTTTATTTAACGATAAGCCTTGGCAAGATTACATCAAAGAAACAGTATTAGAGGCTACCTGTGGTGAAGCACCGTATTTAGTTTCTAGATATGATACTACATCTGGTGAGTACATAGATGTTAAACATAGAATCGGTTTATTAGATAGAAAATTGAGAGTCATAAATGAAAATGTTGATGATAAAGATGAGTGGAAGATATGGGCTAAAATTGCATATCAATCAACCTATGGATACGATTTTCAAGGTGATAACATAATTTTGGCTAGAGAGAATTTGTTGTTTGATTATATAGATAACTATTTATATAAATTTAATGAAGAACCATCACTTGAGGATATAACTGAAATAGCCAAAATAATAAGCTGGAATATTTTTCAAATGGATGGTTTAAAATATGTAATTCCTCTTTCGTGTCATAACGAAAAAATGAAATATCTTCAAATGTCATTAAATTTATTTGAGGATGAATCCGAGCCGAATTTAGAAGTGAAAGAAGAAGAGTGTCCTGGTTGTGTAAAAGATGACAACACAAAACATAACGGAATTTATGTTAAAGTCAAAGACTGGGGAAAAAATAAAACGATTAGATTTATTGATTTGTTGAAATTCTTTTAGTTTGAGGAGGACAAGAAATGGTAGAAATTAAGAAAAATGAAGCCCTAGAAGCTGAATCTGAGTATAGAACTGCTGTTGAATCAGCTACTGATTATATTGAAAACTTCGACATACTAGAAACTATTACTAATGTAGGTAATGACGAAGTATTTACGCCAAGAAAAACATGTGATATGATGCTTGATTCTCTTCCTGATGAAGTATGGCACAATCCAAATTATAAATGGTTAAATCCAGCCACAAAAAACGGTATTTTTGAACGAGAAATTGCTATAAGACTTGATGAAGGGTTAAAGGATGTTATTCCTGAGAAGGAAGAAAGAAGAAAACATATCTTGCAGAACATGATTTTTTCTATAGGTCAAACAAAATTTACTGCAAATGTAGCTAGAAGAACTGTATATTATTGTTCACAAGCAAACCGCAAATGTGATGGAATTAAAGCTGCAGATGGACATTATGTAAATGGTTATGCAATAGGAAATGGCTCATGGTTTGATGATGAAGAAGGAAATATAAAAACACCTAATATTGATCATAAGTTTGGAACTGATGGTAGATGTGTTTTCTGTGGTATAAAAAGAACAAGTCACTATGTAGATCCACTACAAAGAGAGCAATATGCTTACGAATTTTTACATAGTGATAGCAAAACTTTAAGTAATCATTTACAAGATAGATTTTTTGGAGGTAATAGAAAGATGAAATTTGACATAATTATAGGCAACCCACCATATCAATTAAGCGATGGTGGTGGCACAGGCTCAAGTTCAATTCCAATTTATAATTTGTTTGTTCAACAAGCAGTTTCTTTGAATCCAAAATATCTTTGCATGATTATTCCGTCTAGATGGTTCTCAGGAGGTAAAGGATTGGATGATTTTAGAAACTTTATGCTTAGAGATAAGCATATAAGTTTGCTTCATGATTATATGGATGCGAGTGAATGTTTTCCAAACAACTCAATAGAAGGAGGAGTTTGTTATTTTCTAAGAGAAGCTGAATATAATGATAAATGTACCATTTGGACACATAAAAAAGGAATAGAACCTCAAAAATCAGTTCGATATTTGGAAGATAAGCAAACTGATATTTTTGTTAGAGATGTTAACGCATTGCGTATTTTACAAACTATAAGTAAGTTTCAAAAAGAAACATTCGATTCATTGGTTTCATCAAGAAACCCATTTAAATTAGGAGATCCAACAGAAATTTGTGAAAAGTCAAAAACAAATAATTATAAAGTTTTAGGATATTTTGATAGACACAGAGAGTATAGATGGCTAAAAGATGGTGTTTGCGTAAAAAGTGGAAAAGAAATTATAAATAAATGGAAATTGTTTATATCAAAAGCTGATGGTGCTGCTGGTCAAATTGGAAATCCTGTTCCAGCCAGAATTATGGGGAAAGCTGAGTTAGCTGACCCAGGTACTGTTTGTAGTGAAACTTATTTAGTTGTTGGTCCTTTTAATAACAAGAAAGAGGCTAAAAATGTGCAAGCATATATGGCAACTAAGTTTTTTAGATTTATGGTAGGTATTAGAAAAAATAAAAATATGCCTAGAGAAACATATAAGTCTGTACCTATTGTTGATTTTTCAAAGAAGTGGTCTGATACCGAATTGTATAAATTATTTGGTTTGAGTAATGAGGAAATAGACTACATTGAAAAAATGATAACGGAGGCGTAAATATGGCAGACGTTGTAGTAAAGAAATACTCTGACATAAATAATTACGATGAGGTTAAAATTGGCGGTAATAATAGGACTTTTCATCTTCAAGATAAGAATGATACTGATAGTCCATTGATTCTTATTTATATGTATGTTCTTCCTAAATTTATGAGTCATGGTATAAAGGTTGGTATGACAAAATGTAGAATGGATGAAACTTTTTGGCACGCTATTCAATCTAGAATTAAAGACCAAAAGCATGAACTTGCTTTAACAGATGAACAAATAACAAGAGGATATGGTGACGAAAGAGAAGTCATATATTGGGGTATTTGTATAGATGCAAACAATGATTCGTTCAAAGATTATCATGTTCATGATGAAATCAAAGCAAGATGTGCTGGTTTAGTCGAAAAAGAACAAGAATGGTTTACAAATGTTCCTCAAGATGAACTTATAGAAATTTTTCAAGATTTAAGAAAAAGCAATAGCTCTAGAACTATCTATGTGCCAAGAGATGAGCAGGCTAGATGTGTAGTTGCACTAAAAAATTATTTTAGTAATCATAAAACAGGTGGTAGATTTTTGCTTAATTGTAAGATGCGTTTTGGAAAATCATATACCACATACAAATACTGTGAAGAAGCAGGCTTAGATAAAATATTAATTCTTACTTTTATTCCTGCTGTTGAATCATCATGGCGTGAAGATTTAACACACATAGAAAAAGAGTATAAATATTTTACCGATGAAAATTTAAAAAAATCTGACTTTATGCTTAATTGGCATAATGAGCCTTATGTTTTATTTTTGTCGCTTCAAAACTATCTAGGTAAAGATAGAAATTCATTAGAAACAAAAGGAAAAATTAAACAGCTACAAGAAATTGACTGGGACTTAGTTATTCTTGATGAATATCATTTTGGTGCTTGGAATCAAAGAACACAAGGAACTATTGAAAATCAAGAGGATTTAGATAAAGAATATCAAAACGAACTTAATAAAACTAAAGATGTAATTGAAAAATTTAATATTCATACTAAACAAACTATTTGCCTATCTGGTACACCATTTAAGGCAATAGCAAAAGGTGAATTTAACAGTGATAATACATTTACTTATTCATATTTTGATGAACAAAGAAATAAATATCCTAACAGTAAGGATGGTGATTTTACTGTAGTTAATCCACTTTACGAGCATTTCCCAGATATGAAGATATTTGGCTATAATATGTCTAGATTATTTGGTAATATGACTGCATCTGTTTTCTCAGGAGATACCCTGTATGGTAAGAAATACTTTTCTTTAAATAAGTTTTTTGAAACTAGAAAAGACTCCAACCCTAATGAGCCATGCACTTTCATTTATGAAGATGAGATAAAACAATGGTTAGAAATCATCAAAGGAAGAAGTACATATGGCGATAAATTCCCATATTCAAATCAAAAGATGCTTTCAAATAACAAGCATACTTTATGGTTAATGCCTAGAGTAAATGCTACATTTGCTATGGCAAAGCTATTAATGGAAGATGAGTATTTTTCAAAATATGAAATTATAAATCTTTCTGAAGATGGTGTAGGTGCAGGAGTTGATGCTTTTGATTATTTGAATGAAAGAATCACTGCTTCAAAGAACACTAATAAATTAGGTTCTATTGCTATTACAGTTAATAAGTTAACTATTGGCGTTACCGTAAAGGATTGGTTTAGTGTTTTTGTATTAAAAGACTTGGCAAGCCCTGAACAGTACTTTCAATCTATTTTTAGAATTCAGACACCATATAAAGAAAAAGGTAAGATATTGAAGCCTTATGGATTTGTATATGATTTTAATATTGATAGAGCGTCTGCATTATTACTTAAATATGCTGAACAATCACAAGACCAACAAACTACGAAGCTTGAGGTTGCAAAATTGATTGTTAAATATTTGCCTATATTTGTTAATGGTGATATGTCACAGCCAATTAGTGAACAGGTATTTTATGAATTAGCAGAATTTGGCGATAGCAGTGGTATACCACTTTCTAGAAAAATCGTAGACACAAGCAGAACGACAAGAATGCTAGATGATGAGGTTATTGCTTCAATGCTTAATGATAATGAGGTCAGTGATATCATAAAGCGTGTTTTTGCCCATGCTAAATTTAATAAACCTAAGCAACAAACTATGACACAAAAACCTGCAGATGGTTTTGATACAAAGATTGCAAAAGAAGGAAGAGACAAAGGTCACGAGTTAGGCATAGAAGATTCGGATAAATATGTCGACTTAGATGATACTCAAGTTCAAGCTGAATTTGAGAAAAATATAGAAAAATACTTAAGTCTATACTGCCCTAAAGATCTAAACGAGGAAAAATCAAAGTGGTATTTTAATGGATTTATCAAAGGATATGAGGCTGGAGTAAACGCACCAATTAAGAAGTTAAATTGTGGTCGTGATGATGGTATTAAGTTTGTTGATAATGTAAAAGCACAATTTGGTGCAAATATTGTTTTGAAGGATGAGACTAAAAACCTTATTGATAGTTTTGTTAAAAAGCACCTAAATGATAATAAGAACATACCAGCAGAGTATAGAGGAATGCTTTATAAGAGATGGTATTGTGATTCTTTTAGAAAAGCTGTTAAGAATGCTTTATCACCAAAAATACCTTATGAAAAAGGAAAATCTGTAGAAGATGCTGATAATGTTATTAAGCATATTCTTGCTCGTTTATTTGAATTCCTATACATAAGCGTATATAGAGAAACAACCTTTAAGGAGATATTTAATAATGCTGATCCTAATGTATTCTTAGAGGCTGTAGGTATCACAAAAAAGGATTTTGAGGTTCTTAACAAATATCATATATTCCAAGAGGATGTTTTAAATAACTACATTCATGATTTCTTTGTTAATGAGTCACTAGGTTCAAAATTGAATTTAGAAGATGAAAGAATAAAGAATCAATATAGAAATAGCTTTGATTGGTTTGGTTTTGGACTTGATAATGATGATGACGAATTAGAAATAGATGAAGCATTGTCGAAGTCAGAAATAGAGGATGCGATGATTGATATCGCACTTGAAGCAGAAAATGTTAATTTAAGTGATGTGCCAATTGATGATGAAAATAAACAAGATGATATTATAGAACAAGAGTTAGATAATAACGTTGTACCTACTCCAATTAGTGACAAAGAAATAATCATTGATTTATTAAGAAAAAATCCTAAAGGGCTTAAAGCAAAAAAGATAGCTCTTATGTTAGATATGGCAAAGCATGATGTTAACGTGATTTTGTATTCAAATAACAACATGTTTGTGAAGGATATATTTGGCAATTGGAAGCTTAAATAATATATATGAGATAGTTATTTATGGGAGGTAGGAAAGATGATTATATCTAGTGAACATTTTCTTGAACTGGTAAAGAAGAATAAAAAAATTTCAGAAATTATTATTCCTGAACTAATTCATCGTTTAATTAGACAGACAATAAATTGTAATACATATACACATTTTCCATCTGTTGATGATATTTTTACTCCTAGTTGGGATGGAATTGTTTTAAATAATAAAATTGAACATCGTTTTCTGCTCTTGGGGAATATTGTATTTGAAATAGGCACAAAAAAGAATACTTATAATAGTTTAACTAAAATAGATGATGATTATGAAAAAAGGAAAATCGATTCATCAATTAATAATAAAATAGACTACTCATATATTGTATTAACAACGAAGATTTAATCAGGTGGAAGTTTTAGAAGCTTTTGTTAAGGAAATAAGTGAAAAAGAAATTGTTATTGATGAGTTTGATTTTGAACTTTGGAACTTAATGATCGATGAAGCAATAGTAAATAGGAACAAAACAATAACATTTAAATTTAAAAATGGAAGTGAAATTACTTTATAAATTGATAATTACCCTCTCACATCAAAGTGGGAGGTTTTTACTTTAAATAGGCAAGGGTGCTAATTTTACACGATATGAAGTAGGGGTGCTAAAATTGTATCAAATGCTTCTTACTTAGACATTAAAGTCTTATGAAATGCCTTCTATATTGAAATGGTATGATAAACGTAGACACAAAAAAACGTGTCTACGTTTTTATTATGTTATAATTAAGTAAAAGAGAAGATATTATGGGTAGACCTAAAGGTGGTAAAAATAAAGAATGGTCAAAAGAAAGAAAATATGAAATTATCCTTCCTATAATCAATGGTGAAAAAAGTTCTTACGAGATAGAAAGAGAAATTGGTATATCACGTGGAATGATTAGAAA
>ERZ857480.88305-NODE-136888-length-57432-cov-16.4966_pt1 | contig 57432 bp, 50 predicted proteins | sample MGYA00519767_ERZ857480 | MGnify/ENA primary metagenome ERZ857480 (study PRJEB31778, sample SAMEA3449210) | human gut metagenome | biome: human gut; feature: human-associated habitat; material: faeces | place: United Kingdom | collected 2010/2012 ...
GGGGGTTCTTCCTATGCGGGCAAAGCCCTCTGTTCCTCGCGTAACGCGTAAACGTGTAATACGGTCTGCCAGCTGCGCGGGGATTGTTACTTGCTGCCCGCTTTTCTTTGTAGAATACTTTTCTTCGGTACCTCGGCGCAAACACTATGTGGTATTTGTAATTCCACTTCGCATGAGATAAATTGTTTATGTCATTCAGGCTCATTCTGAATTCCCTCCTTTTGCTTTTTAAGTGCATTTGCCAGACCGCACTTTTTTAAGCAAAAGGAGTTTTTTGTCTCCCTCATCGCTAAAGGCTCTTTTGAACCACGCGTCTAACGCGTGGTTTTCGGGTATACAAAAAGCAGCAGTCATACATGACTGCTGCTGCCGTTTTTTCGCAACAAAATAGCCCATTTCTCCATAACTCAAGAGCAAATAGACTTTAACAACCTGAGCAGGTCTCCTGACTTGCGTATCATAAGCCTTCCGCACAGCCTTCTCAGGATTAACTCCCAATGACCGACTTTCGTCATGTGCGGTGCCTCCGCGCATACAGTGGCGGTACCGTTCCGGATTCCAACCGGATTCCCTATTCTCCATCAACTCTATACAAAATCGATGGCACTCAGATATCATATTTACTAAACAAAAATATCATAGTAATGCATATTTGTCAAGCAACTAACAGACGATAAAAAATTATTATTATTAGTAAAGCTTTGATCAAAGAATATATCCATACGAACGATTCCTCTGGTGTAAATGATGTGATTTTGTGTCGCCAATAAGAATAAAAATGCAAAATCAATTTCAACATCGAACAGTTCAGTACTAGTGTACCATCTATCTGCACTTTGGACAAGGATCTTTGACGCTGTCTAACAATGCACGTCAAAAGAGCTATCTGACTTCATTTGAAATCAGATAGCTCTTTTCTCGTGAATAATGAAATTCTGTTGCCAAATCGTTGCCGCGAGGAGCTTCAAGGCTTAAAAAGTCCAGTGTTTACGGGCTTTTTTCAAGCTGTGAAATTATTCCCATTCAATGGTCGCGGGAGGCTTGGGGCTGAGGTCATAGAGGACGCGGCTGACGCCGGGGACCTCGGCCTGCACGCGGCGCGTGACGGTCTCGAGAAGCTCCCAGTCAAGACGGGGGACGCTCGCGGTCATGGCGTCGGTGGTGTTTACGGCGCGGATGATGACCGGCCAGAGCTCGGTGCGCTTGCCGTCTACGACGCCGGTGGTGCGGATGTCGGGGACGATCGTGAAGTACTGCCAGACCTTCGCGTCCATGCCGGACTTAGCGAACTCCTCGCGGAGGATGGCGTCGGACTCGCGCACGGCGGCGAGACGGTCGCGGGTGATCGCGCCGATGCACCGGACGCCGAGGCCGGGGCCGGGGAACGGCTGACGCCACACCATGCTGTGCGGCAGGCCGAGCGCCTCGCCGACCTGACGGACCTCGTCTTTGAAGAGGTACTTCACCGGCTCGACAAGCTCAAAGCCGAGCTTTTCGGGCAGACCGCCGACGTTGTGGTGGGCCTTGACGCCCTTGTCGCTCTCGACGATGTCGGGGTAGATCGTGCCCTGGCCGAGGAAGTGGATGCCCTGGAGCTTGGCGGCCTCTTCTTCAAAGACGTGGATGAACTCCTCGCCGATGATCTTGCGCTTGCGCTCGGGCTCCGAAACGCCCGCGAGCTTATCGAGGAAGCGGTCGGTCGCGTCCACATAGATGAGATTGGCGCCCAGCTCTTCGCGGAAGACCTTGATGACCTGCTCGCTCTCGCCCTTGCGCATGAGACCGTGGTTCACATGCACGCAGTAGAGCTGATCGCCGATGGCACGGAGCAGCAGCGCCGCCACAACGGAGCTGTCCACGCCGCCGGACAGGGCCAGAAGCACCTTGCCGTCGCCGACCTGCTCACGGATGAGCGCGACCTGCTCTTCGATGAACTTTTCGACGTTCAGCGTCTCACCGAAGGCGCGCCCGCCGATCTTTTTTTCTTCGCTCATAATTTACTCTCCTTGGGTCAAAATATTTCTATGGCTATTGTAATGTTTCGCACCATCATCATTTTTACGGTGCTGCTTTTGTGCATGCGCATTCTGGGAAAACGGCAGCTCGGCGAGCTGGAGCTATCGGAGCTGGTCGTTTCCGTACTGGTGGCGGACTTAGCGTCGCTCCCCCTGCAGGATATCGGCATTCCGCTGATGAACGGGCTTGTCTCCATTCTGACCCTTTTCTGCCTGGAGCTCATTCTCTCCGGCGTCACGCTCCGCAGCCAGAAGCTGCGCGCGGCGCTCTTCGGCAAGCCGTGCTTTCTCATCGAAAAAGGCACGATCAACCAGAAGGAGATGCACCGCTGCCGGTTTTCCGTGGACGAGCTGACCGAGGAGCTGCGCCGCCAAAGCGTTACCGACCTATCGACGGTCGAGTATGCCATTCTGGAGACGGACGGCACGCTCAACGTTATCCTCACGCCCGCGGAGCGCCCCGTTACCGCCGGGCAGCTCCGCTGCGCCGAGCCGGAGACGGGCTACCCCTATATCCTCATCAGCGACGGGACGGTGCTACGCGAAAATCTTCGCAAATGCGGCAAAACGGAGGAATGGCTGCGCGGCGAATGCCGCCGGCAGGGTGTGAAAAGCCCCGAACAGGTGTTTCTGCTCACTTGTGATACGACCGGAAACGTCTACTTTGCCAAACGGGAGAAAAGGCCATGAAAAAAGCTATCGCTGCGGCTATATTGCTCGCGCTGCTCTTCGGCGCGGCGGCGTGGAACATTGCGCACATCGATTCTCTCACCGGCTCTCTCACGGCGAGCGCGGACGAAGCGCTCGCACACTGCCGCGCGGAGGACTACGACGCCGCGGAGGACGCGCTGCGCGAAGCCATCGAGCGCTGGTACGGCGCAGAGAACTACACGCACATCATGATCCGCCACGCAGAGGTGGATTCGGCGACCGACGCCTTTTACGCCGCGCTCGAGCCGATCCTCACGCACGACGCCGACGCAGCCGAGAGCGCCATCGAATGTCTCAAAGCGCATCTGCAGAGCATCGGCTCCATGGAGCACGTGAGCTTCCGGAGCGTATTTTAAGCCTTGTCCTCCAGAAGATGCGTCAGCTCTTCCATGAAGGTGTTGATATCCTTGAACTGGCGGTAGACCGAGGCAAAGCGGACGTAGGCGACCTCGTCGAGCGATTTGAGCCGCTTCATGACCATTTCGCCGATCTCGCTCGTCGGGCATTCGCGCTCGAGCCGGTTCTGCAGCTCCTGCTCGATCTCGTTGGCGATGCGCTCAAGATCGCCGAGGGCAACGGAGCGCTTTTCGCACGCTTTGAGCATGCTGTTGATGAGCTTATTTTTATCGAACGTCTGGCGGCTGCCGTCGCGCTTGACGACGACGAGCGGCAGGCGCTCCATGACCTCATACGTTGTGAACCGGCGCTGGCAGGCGAGGCATTCTCTTCTCCGCCGGATGGACGCGCCTTCGTCCGCCGGGCGGGAGTCGATGACCTTGCTTTCCGCATAGCCGCAGAACGGGCATTTCATACGGTGTTACCCCCTGAAAGAAACATTTTTCAGCATATTATATCATACGCCGCGCGCTGTCACAAGACAAGATACGGTTACAAAAAAGCAGAAAAATCCACCGTTTCCATATGTTGTCCGTTGCGGCGCAATACGCTGCGCGGGTACAATGGAAGCGGTGATTTTATGAAACGTCTTTTCTCCCCGCTGAGCGATGAGGCCTTCGGCATGGTGCGCGGGACGCTCTGCGTGAGCTGCGCGATGCTCTTCTGCTCGGTAATCCTTCTTTTACATATCGGAGAGCTCGCGCCGCGCACCTATGCTCTCTACCGGCTCGCCGCCGAGCTTGAGACCGCCTCCGGCGGCTTTCTCCTGCTCGGCAACGCCGCGGCCTTCGTGCTCGAAAGAGCGCGCCGCCGATAGAAATTCATCCCGTGTATAGAGCGAGTTGACCGCGTCGAGCAGGGCGTTGGCCGAAAGATTCTCCGGCAGCGCGAGCTTTTTCTGCAGAGCTTTCCGCCGCGCGGCGCTGTCCGCCCCGCCAGAGAGACCGAGAGCGGCGAGATCGGCCTTGGTGACGCGCCCGAGCGTCTCCGTATCGCACACCGCCCCGGCGCGGCGCAGCGCCTCTTCCAGAATTTCCGGCTTCATGCCCTCCACGCCGAGCGTCCCGGCGCGCGAGGGCGCTTTTTTGCGCCGCTCCTTGCCCGCCACGTCCGGGATGTAGGCATGCTTGAGATACTGTGCGCTTATCGCGCCGCGCAGACGGTTGCGGATGACGAGCCCCGCGCCGTCCGCGTCCGTGAGGACAATGAGCCCTCGCTGCTCGGCCACGCGCCGGAGCAGGGCGAGCTTTTCCTTGTTTTTGAATATGCCGAACCCGTCGGTCGTGAAAATCGCGGTATCGACGAGCGGTTCAAGGGCGATCTTATCGTACCGTCCCTCGACGACAATGGCTTCCTTGATCTTAAGCACGGCGGCTCTCCATCGCAAAGCGGATCAGAAATTCCTTGATCGCCTCGGCGTCTGTGATCGCGCCGTTTTCGCGCGGCTTCATGGCGCACTCCGCGCACAGGCGCACGCCGTTCGTAAGCGCCGGAAGCGAAAACTTTGCCGCGGTTTCGGCGATCTTCCGCGCGCGGTACTCGCTCGACGTGCCGAGGATCTCCATAAGAAACGGCACGCCGCGTCCGCTCTTCTCGGCGATCTTCGCGGCATAGAGCTGCCGCACCTGCCAGCCGATCACGCCCATGATCTCGACGGGCTCGGCGTCCTCGGCAAAAAGCTCCGCGAGCTTGGCCGCCGCGCCGTCGTAGTTCCGGCGAGCGATCTCCTCGGTCATCTGGAAGGCGTTCGCCTCCGGGATGTGATGCGCGAGCTTTTCAACGTCCTGCGCCGTGACGCGGTCTCCGGGGACATAGCCGCAGATCTTTGCGATCTCCGGGATGAGCCGGTTCATAAGATCGCCGGAGAGGAACACGAGCCGGTCCACGGCGTCGCGGTCAATGCGCTTGCCGTTGGCCTCAAAGCGGCGCGCGATCCAGTTGTTGAGCGGCGTGCCGGTCTGCGCCGTGAAGTTCACGGCCTTGCCCGCGGATTTGAGCTGCTTGATAAATGAGAGCCGTCCGTCCGGCTCCATACCCGTCGGGAGCGTGATGACAACGGTACACCAGTCCGGAATGTCCGCAAAGAGCGCGGTGGTGCGCTCGTCACGGCACTTGTTCACGTCAAATCCGCGCAGCTCCACGAACGTCCTGTCTCCGAAAAACGGCATGGCGTCGAGCGCTTCGGCGATGTCGTTCGCCGCTGGCGCGGGAGAGTCGATGCGCTTTGCGTTGAATTCGTCTCCCTCCGCGCCGACGCACGCGGCGCGCAGGCGCGAAACGAAGTCCGCGAGAAGATAGTCCTCCTCGCCCCAGAGAAGATAGAGCTTTTCCGGGCCTTTGTCGCGGAGATTTTTTACAAGCGCGCCGTAGTCGAGCGGCGTTTCCTTTTTGCCGAAGGACGGTTTTGCCATAGCGTTTTACCCTTCCCCGGCGGCGATGGTGATCTCGCCGTCGGTATCCGTGCGCAGCACGGTGATCTCATATTTTGCCAGCCGGTCGAGAACCTTCTGCGTCGGATGGCCGTACGTATTATACCCAACGGAAATGACCGCCGTTTCCGGCGTGATCGCTTCCAGAAGCTCTTTGCAGGTGGATGTGTTCGAGCCGTGGTGCGCAACGAACAGCACCTCGGCGTCCGGCATCGGCGCGCTCGCTATGAGCGCCTTTTCCGCTTTGGACGGCGCGTCGCCGAGGATGAACGCCTCGAAATCATCCTGCGAGACCGCAATGATGAGGCCGTTTTCGTTCGCGTCGTCGGATTCCGGCAGCAGCGGTGACCAGACGGCAAGCCCAGCCGTGCCGAGCGGCAGCGCCATGTCCTCCGTCACATATTCCACCCGTGTCCCCTGCCGCTCCGCGGCATCCAGTATCTCCGCGAGCAGAGATGTTTCCTTCGTTTCGCGCGGCAGATAGAGCGTGCCGACGCGCACGCGGGATAAGAGCTGCGCCGCGCCGTTGGCGTGGTCGGTGTGGAGGTGCGTAAGGATGAGCGCGTCGATGCTCTTCCGGCACTCGCCGCCGAGAAACTGCACGGCGCTTTTCCCGGCGTCGTGCGTGACCCAGCTTCCGCCGCAGTCGATCACCGCGGCATGCTCCCCGCTCGTGAGAACGATGCATTCCCCCTGCCCGACGTCGAGCGCCGTGAGACGGAGCGTATCGCTCCATTGGAGTCTCGTAATGCCCGCGGCGGCAAAGAGCAGCGCGAGCGAAACGCATATCGGCGCGAGCGCGCGGAAGCGCCCGGTTTTCCGAGAGCGCAGCCACGCGGCGAAAAAGAGCGCGTATACGAGCGCGAGCCAGCCGAGAAAGAGCGGATTGCGCACATAAACGTTCGCGCACGGGAGGCGCGAGAGGAAGCCGGACACCGCGTAAATATACCGCACGCCCCACGCGAGAACGCTTCCGGCCAGCGCCGCGGCGCCGGGCAGAAACGCGCCGAGCAGCACGATGATGTACCCGCCGATGTAGACCGCCGAAACGATCCACAGGCAGAGGATGTTCGATATCGGCGACACGACCGACACCGAGCCGAAGTGCACTGCCGTGAGCGGCGCGGAGAGCGCCATCGCGCCGATGCTGCTCGAAACCGAGCCCGCGGCGAAAAGAAGAACGCGCCGGGCGTGCCGGTTTTCGGCGATCTTCAAGTCTTCGATCCGCCGGCTGAGCGCGCGGTACATCCGATCGGAAAGAAACCAGATGCCCGCCACGGAGGAGAAGCTCAATTGCAGACTGACGCTCGCACAGGCGGAGGGGTTGAGAAGGAGCAGCAGGGCAAGCGCCGTCAAAAGCGACGTTACGCCGTCGCTCTCCCGGCCGAAAAGCGGGGCGGCGAGAAGGAAGAACTGCATGACCGCCGCGCGTGTCACCGACGGCGTAAAGCCGGTCATTGCCGCAAAGAGCAGCAGCACCGGCAGACTCACCGCGACCGCCCACGGCCGTCGCCCGATCAGCAGAAAGAGAAAGCCCATGAGAAAGGCGATGTGCATGCCGGACACCGCCACGACGTGCGCGAGCCCCGCGTCGGCAAGGGCGTAGTAATGCGCGCCGTCGTCGTAAAGGTCGGTCTTGTCGCCGGTGAGGAGCGCCGTGAGAAACGGCTGCACATCCGGCGGGAACACGCTTCGGCAGATCTCCCCGATGGCGCGGCAGAGCGCCTTCGGCGCATAAAGAAACGAAAAGTCCCAGCGTCCGGTGATCTCCGGCGCGCCGGTCGCCGTAGCGCGAAGGAAGATGCCCCGCGCGGCGTAGGTATCCACGCTCTGGCCGTTGCGCTCGCGCGCCGGGAGCAGCTTTACCGGGACGGAAAGCTCGTCGCCCGGCGTGAGCGCGGTGAAATTTTCCGTATCGTAGGAGGCGATGCGGCACTTCACGCCCGGCAGGTCCGGGTCTCGGACACGCACCGTTATGTATTCGCTCGTATCGTAAATGTCCGGGTAGTCCGTCACGCGCACGGAGATCACGCACTTTTCCCCGGCGAGCGCGTCCGAGGGCGCGGCGAGAAAATGCTCCTGCACGAAAAAGGTGAAAAGCCCGATCGCCGCGCCGAGCAGCGCGAGATGCGCGCGGGCCCGGCCCTTTCCGCGCGGAAGCAGCAGCGAAAGCGCGGAAAGAAGCGCGCAGACGCACGCCGCCGGGAGCAGGACGCTCTCCGGCAGGAGATAAAAGGATACGAAAACGGCAAGGGACAGCGTCCCGCAGAGCAGCGCCGCTTTACGCATGGCCGTTCTTTTCGTCCGTCAGGCCGAGCAGATAGTCCGTGGAAACGTGATACAGCTCCGCGAGCCGGATCACCGCCCAGACCGGGATCTCCCGGATACCGGCTTCGTACCGGCGGTAGACCTCCGGATGCATGGTCAGATATTCGGCGATCTTTTTTTGTGTCAGATCATGGTCTTCCCGAAGCTCATACAGACGCGGAAAATACATACAATCACCCGAGTTGATGCTACCAAACGGTTGCGTTCCGCTTAGTTTTTCCAACCATACGGTTGGTTGTGCATGTTTAAAAATGCTCCCTTGTGCAAAGGGAGGCGATTGGGTTTGCGGTAAACCAATTTCTTCCCGCGGGCGGAGCAGAGCCCCGCCCGCGGGCGCAATGCAGATATTCCTGTAGGGGCAGGGCTCTGCTCCGCCCCTGTACGTTTTTCCGTACTCTTTACGCCATCGTGTCGTCCAGACGCTTGCCGCCGAGGATGTGGAAGTGGAGATGCTTCACGGTCTGTCCGGCGTCGGAGCCGACGTTGGATACGATGCGGTAGCCGCCGGTCAGCGCTTCGCGCTCGGCGATCTTCGCCGCGGCGACGAGGCAGCGCGCGGCGGCCGCGGAGTTTTCCTCCGTCAGCTCCGCGGCGGAGCCGATGTGCTCTTTCGGCACAACGAGAATGTGCGTCGGGGCCTGGGGGTTGATGTCGCGGAAGGCGTAGACGTGCTCATCCTCATACACCTTCGCGGACGGGATCTCCCCGGCGATGATCTTGCAGAAAAGGCAGTCGTTCATAATAGTGCTCCTTTCATAATGGGCAAAAGCCGCCGCAATGCGGCGGCTTTTGAAAAATTCAGTTCAGCTTTCCGGCGACGAAATCGTCCACGGTAGCGAGAGCGTCGTCGAGCTTGAGCGTATCGGCGCCGCCGCCCATGGCGGAATCCGGCTTGCCGCCGCCCTTGCCGCCGCAGATGGCGGTGACGGAGCGGATGATATCGCCCGCGCGGACGCCGGCAGCGACCGCCGCCTTGCCGCACACGCTGTGGAAGGTGATCTTTCCGTCGTGCACGGCGGCGAGCACCGCAACGATGCTCTCGTCCTTGTCGCGCAGGAAGTCGCCGATCTTGCGGAGGTTATCCGGCGTATCGACCGGCACGACGCCGGTGAACACGTGCAGCGGGCCGACCTTCTTGGAGCTGGCGAGGAAGCTCTCGGCGTTGGAGAGCATTTCGCGGCCGCGGAACTTTTCGAGCTCGGAGCGCAGCTCGCGGATCTCGCTCGTGCGCGCCTCGGCGCGGGTGAGCAGCTCCTCCGGCTTGGCCTTGAGACGCTCGGAGAGCGTCATGAGCAGACGGGTGTTGTTCTCCATGAATTTGAGCGTTTCCTGGCCGGTGATGGCCTCGATACGGCGCACGCCGCTCGCAACGGAGAACTCGCTCACGATGCGCAGCGAGCCGACCTTCGCGGTATTGTCGAGGTGCGTGCCGCCGCAGAACTCCACGGAGTAACCATCGCCCATATCAACGACGCGGACAACGTCGCCGTACTTTTCGCCGAAGAGCGCCATTGCGCCGATACTGCGTGCCTCCGCGATGGGCATCTCCTTCACGGTGATGGGGAAGCCTTCGAGCACGGCCTCGTTCACCATGCGCTCGACGGAGGCGATCTCCTCGGGCTTCATGGCGGAGAAGTGGGTAAAGTCAAAGCGGAGACGGTCGGGCTCAACGAGCGAACCGGCCTGATGGACATGGTCGCCGAGAACGGTGCGCAGCGCCTTGTGCAGCAGGTGGGTGGCGCTGTGGGCGCGCATGATCGCCTTGCGCCGGCCGGTATCGACGCAGGCGTTCACCTTGTCGCCGACGGCGAGATTGCCGGAGACCATCACGCCGTGGTGCAGCACCTTGCCGGCCTTGTTCTTCTGCACATCGTGCACCTCAAAGACGGCGTCCTTGAGAATGAGCAGGCCATGGTCGGCGCTCTGACCGCCCATTTCGGCGTAGAACGGTGTTTTATCAAGAACGATGCTCGCGTGCACGCCGGAGCCGACGCGCTCGCGCAGCTCGTCCTCGGCAACGATGGCGAGGATGGTGCAGTCGTCGTGCAGACGCTCATAGCCGGTGAACTTGGTGGGGAGATTGTCCAGACCGAGATCGAGCCCCGCCCAGGCGGTCTCATCGGAGCTGCGGGCGGCGCGGGCGCGCTCGCGCTGTTCCTTCATCAGGGTCTGGAACGCGGGCTCATCGACCGTCATGCCCTCGTCCGCCGCCATTTCCTTCGTGAGATCCAGCGGGAAGCCGTAGGTATCGTAGAGCTTGAAGGCGTCGGCGCCGGAGAACACGGTCTCGCCCTTTTCCTTGTGGGAGGCGAGCATACCGGCGAAGATGGCCATGCCGCCGTCGATCGTGCGGGAGAAGTTCTCCTCCTCGGAGCGGATGACGCCGGTGATATACTCCTGCCGCTCGGTAAGCTCAGGGTAAGCGCCGCGGTTCTCGTGGATGACGGTATCGCAGACTTTATAAAGGAACGGCTCCTTCTCGCCGAGCAGACGTCCGTGGCGGGCGGCGCGGCGGAGCAGACGGCGCAGCACGTAGCCGCGGCCCTCGTTGGAGGGGAGAACGCCGTCGCAGATCATAAAGGTCGAGGAGCGGATGTGGTCGGTGATGATGCGGAGAGACACGTCCTTCGCGTTCGTCTCGCCGTAGTGCGCGCCGGTGATCTCGCTCACCTTGTGGGTGATGTTCATGACGGTATCGACGTCGAAGAGGGAGTTCACGTCCTGGCAGACGACCGCGAGACGCTCAAGACCCATGCCGGTGTCGATGTTCTTCTGGGCAAGCTCGGTGTAGTTGCCCTGACCGTCGTTGTTGAACTGGGAGAACACGATGTTCCAGATCTCGATATACCGGTCGCAGTCGCACCCCACGGTGCAGCCGGGCTTGCCGCAGCCGTATTTCTCGCCGCGGTCGTAGTAGATCTCGGAGCAGGGGCCGCACGGACCGCTGCCGTGCTCCCAGAAGTTGTCCTCCTTGCCGAAGCGGAAAATACGCTCCGGGGCGATGCCGATCTCGTTGTGCCAGATGTTCCAGGCCTCGTCGTCATCGAGATAGACGCTCGGGTACAGCCGGTCGGGATCGATGCCGACCCAGTCGGGGGAGGTCAGAAATTCCCACGCCCAGTGGATGGCTTCGCGCTTGAAGTAATCGCCGAAGGAGAAGTTGCCGAGCATTTCAAAGTAGGTGCCGTGGCGCGCCGTCTTGCCGATGTTCTCGATATCGGGCGTGCGGATGCACTTCTGGCAGGTCGTCACGCGGTGGCGCGGCGGCTCTTCTTCCCCGGTGAACCATGTTTTCATGGGGCTCATGCCGGCGTTGATGAGCAGAAGCGAGGGGTCGTTGCGGGGGATCAGCGAGAAGCTGGGCAGACGCAGATGACCTTTTGTCTCAAAGAAGGAGAGATACATCTCCCGCAGCTCATTGAGTCCGAAATTTTTCATACTAACCTCCAAAAACAAATACACCCCGCCCCCGAAAAACAGGGGCGGGGAAAAACATTCCACGCGGTACCACCCTGATTGCGGCTTTAAGCGCTGACGCCAGCCGTATCTCGTGCGCCCGATAACGGAGGCGGACCGCCGCGCTCTTCGCGCGAAGGCTCGGAAGTGGCTGCCGCGGCGCCGGACGAGGGGCTTTCAGCCTCCCCCTCTCTCTGTAGACCGTATCAGCGCGGCTTGCTTCGTCATAGCCCAAAAATCTTATACATTCTATCACGAAATATCCGCTTGTCAACCGGGAAAATGACTCTTTCCGGCGGTTTTTCCGTACAGGAAAAACATACTGCTTGCTATCATCGCGCAAAAGTGTTACCTTTATAAAGGGTTTTTATGCCTCTGATACGTTTATACTAACCCGGAGGAGGGGAAAAATGCCCAACTGCGATGCCGGACTCGTTTCCGTTCTCATGAGCGTATATAACGGCGCCCCCACGCTCGAAAAGGCGGCGGCGTCCGTTCTGGCGCAGACGTACCGCGAGCTGGAGCTCATTCTCTGCGACGACGCCTCCACGGACGATACATGGCGTATCATGCAGCGCATTGCCGCGCAGGATGCGCGCGTCACGATCTTCCAAAACAAAACAAATCTCGGTCTCGGCGCTTCGCTCAACGAGTGCCTTGCGCGCGCGCAGGGCGCATACATCGCCCGGCAGGACGCCGACGATGTTTCCGACTCTGACCGCATCGAGCGGACGATGGACTTTCTGCTCTCGTCCGGCGCGCCCTACGCCGCGTGCGGCGTGCGCGTTTTCGACGATACCGGCGTATGGAGCACGCGGCAGTTTCCGCAGAAGATCACGAAGCACATCATCGCGCAGAAGAATCCCTTCTTCCACCCGACGATGCTCTTCCGCCGCGCCGTGCTCGAGAGCGTGAACGGCTACAGCATCTCCCCCGAAACGCGCCGCACGGAGGATTATGATCTCGTCATGCGGCTTGCCGCCAACGGCGTGATCGGGGAAAACTTGCAGGAGATTCTTTACTCGGTGTACGAACCGCAGGAAGCCTATCTCCGTCACAATGCCAGGACCCGCATGTATGAGGTTCGCGTCCGCGCGCGCGGACTGCGCGCGATGGGCTCCCCGGCTTCGGATTACATCTATCTTGTCAAACCGCTCATCATGGCGTGCGTTCCGCGCGGCATGATGCGCTCGGTAAAGCGGCTGCAGTGGAAGCTGCAGAGCCGCGATACGAAAAAGTGAGGAATACCGGATCATGGCATTCAACAAAGGCTACGTAAAAGAAAAAATGGAGGGCTTTCGCCGGTTCACGCCGCTGCTGCGCGAGCTTGTGGTGCGCGACATCAAGGTGCGCTACCGCCATTCCGCGCTGGGGCTCGTGTGGACGGTGCTCAACCCACTGCTGATGATGGTCGTCATCACGATCGTCTTTTCCACGCTCTTCAACCAGAATATCCCGAATTTCCCGATCTATTATCTTTCGGGCTCGCTCATCTTTGCGTTCAATTCGGAATCGACGACGACCGCGCTCAACTCGATCATATCCAACGCCTCCCTCATCAAAAAGGTCTATATCCCGAAGTACCTGTTCCCGCTCTCGAATGTGCTTTCGGGGCTTGTGAATCTCGGTTTTTCGCTCATTGCGATGTTCATCGTGATGCTCATCACCGACGCGCCGTTCCACGCGACGCTCCTGCTGCTCCCGATTCCCATTTTTTATACGTTCCTCTTCTCCGTCGGGCTCGGCATCCTGCTCTCGGCGGTCACGGTGTTTTTCCGCGATATCGCGCATTTCTACAGCGTGTTCATTCTCGCGTGGACATATTTCACGCCCATCTTCTACCCTGTGGAGATCCTGCCGGACGCCGTGATGAAGCTCATGCAGATCAACCCGATGTACCATCTTGTCACCTATATGCGCTCCATCGTGCTCTACGGCGTGTTCCCCAGTCTGAAGGAAAACCTTCTCTGCCTGTGTCTGGGGCTTTTGATGCTTGCGCTGGGGCTTTTCGTATTTTATAAAAAGCAGGACAAGTTCGTCCTGTATGTCTGAGCGGAGGTACGCCATGGGCAGCGTTATTAAAGTCAACGATGTTTCGATGATGTTCAATCTCAGCTCGGAGAAGATCGACAGCATCAAGGAATATTTCATCAAGGCCGTGCGCCGGGAGCTCCATTTTCAGGAGTTCTGGGCGCTGCGGGACATATCGTTCACGCTTGAAAAGGGCGATTCTCTCGGCATCGTCGGGCTGAACGGCTCCGGCAAGAGCACGCTTTTGAAAATCGTCTCCGGCATTTTGAAGCCGACCAAGGGCACGGTGGAGACCTACGGGAGCATCGCTCCCCTCATTGAGCTCGGCGCGGGCTTTGACGCCAACCTTTCCGCGCGCGAGAACATCTATCTCAACGGCGCGATCCTCGGCTACAGCCGCGCGTATATGTCCGAGCGGTTCGACGAGATCATCGAGTTTGCCGAATTGCAGGACTTTGTGGACACCGCCGTGAAGAACTATTCCTCCGGCATGGTGGCGCGTCTCGGCTTTGCCATTGCGACGATGAACGTGCCAGACATTCTCATCATCGACGAGATTCTCGCCGTCGGCGACTATAAATTTCAGGAGAAGAGCTTCGCGCGCATGCAGGAGATGATCGCCTCCGGCGCAACGGTCGTTTTCGTCTCCCACTCGATCGAGCAGGTGCAGAAGATCTGCAAAAAGGCGCTCTGGCTCGAACACGGCCACATGCGCATGCTCGGCGATGCGGACGCCGTGTGCGGGGAGTATATGCGCGCATGAGTACCGCCGCACCGAAGAAAAAGCGCGTCCTTTTTATCATCAACCAGTTCTTCAGGGGCGGCGCGGAAACGGCGCTCGTGAATCTCCTGCGCACGATGGACAGCGCGCGCTTTGACGTTGATCTTCTCATCTTTGATATGATCGACCTGCCGGGCAGCCTCTCCCTCATTCCGGAGATACCGGACTGGGTACACGTCATCAACGTGGCCGAAAACGAAAAAAAGACCGCGTTCGTGAAAAAGGCCGTCTTCAAGCTTGAGCGGAAGCTCACCGGCACGCAGCCGTTCCGCCGCGGCGCCATCCGTTATCTGCAAAACCAATACTACGACGCCGCCATTTCCTACGGCGAGTGGTTTTCGAGCGCGCTCTGCGCGCGCTATGCCGCGGCACGGCGCAAATATGTCTGGATCCACGCAGACATGGACAAGGCCGCCTTTCTCCACCCGGACATCCTGCGCTTTGAAGCGCAGTTCGACGGCTTTCTCTTCGCCTCCCGCCACTCGATGGAGGGGGCGGTGAAAAAATATCCGCAGCTCGCCTCCCGCTCGGCCGTGCTTCCGAACCGCGTGGACAGTGAGAAGATCATCGCCATGAGCGAGGAACCGCTGCCCGTCTCTCTGCCGGAAGACGGTCTGCCGCTGCTCGTGACGGTCGCAAACGTGCGTGAGGAGAAAAACCATCTGCGGCAGGTCGCGGCGATGCAGCGGCTCTTTTCCGAGGGGCTGCGGTTTCGCTGGGTGAACATCGGCTCGCTTGCCAACGCCCCGCTCGTGGAAAAGCTCCGGCTTGCGGTGCGGGATGCGGTGCTTGAAGACTATTTCACGCTGACCGGCCCGCTCGACAACCCCTACGGCGTGATGCGCCGCGCCGACGCCGTGTGCGTCCTCTCCGACCATGAATCGTGGTCGATGGTCATCACGGAGGCAAAGGCGCTCGGCGTGCCGGTGATCGCAACGCGCACCTCCGGCGCGCTCGAACAGATCGAAGACGGCAAAAACGGCGTCCTCTGCGGCTTTTCCGATGAAGAGATCGCCGAAAGCCTCCGCGCCTTTCTCACCGGCGGCGCGGCGGAGACGATGCGCCGGGACGCGAAACGTCCTGCCGCCGAAACATCCCGGGACACACTGGAAGCGCTATTGGAAAACGACACGAAAAAGGCTCTCTATGTATTCGACGATATAAACTACGCGAGCGGCGCCCGCGCCGCGGCGCTCGCGCAGGCGCGCGCCGTGTCCGGCGTAGCGGAGGTATGGCTCTATTCCGCTGAGCCGTGCCGGGACGCCGCGCTCCGACAGGAGTTCCGGCTGCTTGAGATCCCCGACGGAGGTGGGCTGCGGCTGCTCTCGCGCCCGACGCGGCAGGTGCTGCGCGACGGGGACGTATCCTTCGCCGGAAAGCTTCTCCGGCTCGCCTACGCGGTGCTCGCGCACATCGGGCTCGAATCCGTGCTGCCGAAAGCGCTGCTGCGGCGGAACATGGCCGCGGCGTTTGAGACCTTCGACACGATCTTCGTCGTGAGCGAGGCCTCCAAAATGCGGGAATTCGTCTCCCGCTGCCGCCATCCGGGAAAGATCCAGTGGATCCATACGGACTACGCCGCCTGGCGGGAGCTGAACGAATGGACGCGCGCCGTTACGAAAAACGACGCCGCGCTCTATCGCCGGTTCGACGCGATCGTCTGTCTCAACAAAACGCTGCGCAAGAAGTTTCTCGCCGTATATCCGCAGTTCGCGGACAAGACGCTCGCCGTGCCGAACCCGGTGTTCCGCGGCGAGATACGCGAGCGCGCCAAAGCGCCGCTCACGGTACCGGTGGACGAGCGGGTCTGCAATCTCATCACCATCGGGCGGCTCGAGCGCGAAAAGCGCTATGACCGGCTGCTCGATATCGCCGCGGAGCTGAAAAAGCGCGGCTTCGCGTTCCGTTGGTACTTTGCCGGCAGCGGGCCGCTGTTCGAGGATATCCGGCGGCGGCGCGACGCGCTCGGTCTCGGCCCGTGCGTGACGCTGACCGGATATATGGAAAACCCGTGTCCCCTGCTCGCGCGGTGCGATGCGCTCGTGCTCTTTTCGGAGTATGAGGGCACGCCCGTCACGATCGACGAGGCCAAAACGCTCGGCGTGCCGGTCATCGCCAACGACGTCGGCGGAGTAAGGGAGATGCTGGAGGACGGGCGGTACGGCAAGATTGCAAGCGACGACGACAGCTTCATCAAACTTATCACTCAGCTATAGAAGGAGATCCAAGGATGGCGAAAATTATTTTTACGGTCGACAACATAAACTACAAAGGCGGCGGACATTTCGCCACGTTTAAGATCGCCAACTATCTTTGCAGCTGCGGCCACGGGGTCATTTTGTACTCTCCCGTTAAAGCGGAAGCATCGGTGCGCGCGGAGCTTGCTGACGGAATCGCGGTCTCACAAAGAGCCTCTTTTTCCGATGCCGACTATATCGTCGTTCCGTTTGAGAATTCAGCCTTCTTTGAAAAAATCGCAAACCTCAAAACCCGCGCAAAGAAGATCCAGTGGATACACATCGATTACGACGTCTGGAAGAACGTCGTGCAGGACGATACGGAGCGCAGAAGGCGGCTGCTCACAGCCTATGACAGGATCGTTTTTGTTTCGGAACATAACCGGAACAACTTTTTGAAGTATTTCCCCGAACACGCAGAAAAAAGCACGGTAGTATACAATTTCGTAGATTCTGACAAAATCCGCGCTATGGCAGCCGATGCAGTCGATGCGGAACTTTTCTCTAAAAAAACGTCCAATTCGCTGACCGTTGTTCTGCCCGGACGGCTGGAAGAGCAGAAAGCCTTTCACCGGATGCTGGACGCCGCCAAAGTACTGAAAGAGCGTGGATTGAATATTGAATGGCTGATTTTAGGACGCGGATATGAATACGATTCCCTTCTGCAGAAGAAGGAGCGCTACGGTCTGGACAATGTGCATTTTCTCGGCTTTCGGCAAAACCCGTATTCCTACATGAAGGCCGCCGACGTAACGGCGATTTTATCGGAATACGAAGGTCTCGCTCTCACCGTAGCAGAGAGCCTTACCGCCGGAACGCCGGTGCTGTCCACCCGCACCGGCGGTGTGGCGGAACTGCTTCCGGACGAATACGGCTGGATTATAGAAAATGACCTTTTGTCGATTATAGACGGAATGACCGCCATTTACGATGACCGGAAATTGCTGGAAAAAAAGAGAACTGCTCTTCGCTCCTATGCGTACAACAACGAACGAATCAAAGAAAGTCTGGACGCACTTTTCCAGACCTCCGAAGAAAGAGTCCGCGCCGTGATGCACACGCAAACTATCTACTCCTCCAAAACGCCGGATATTTCCGTCATTATCCCGGTATACAACACCGCTGACTATCTCCCGGAGTGCCTTGACTCTGTGGTGGGACAGACTTTCGATAGCTTTGAGATCATTATCGTTAATGACGGCTCGACAGACAAGTCGCAGACGATCATCGATGACTATGTATATCAGTTTTCTGACCGTATCCGGGCGTTCACCATACCGAACGGCGGGCTGGGCAACGCGCGCAATTACGGTATCGGCAAAGCCCGCGGAAAATATCTCGCATTCGTTGATTCCGACGATTTTATCCACTGCGATATGCTCAAAAAAATGTATGAAGCCGCACGGCAGCACAATGCCGACTGCGTGATGGCGGATTATATCGCCTTCTGGGACGACGGGCGGGAAGAGCTCGTCCGCTCCGTTGAGTTTCCCGACGCCGGACGACCGGATATTATGAAATACTCCGCCAAGTACGGCACAGTGAATATCTGCACAAAGCTAGTCGCGCGCGAGCTTTTCGATATCATCCGCTTCCCTGCCGGATTCTACGAGGATCTCGCCACAACGCCGATCCTTCTGAGCTGGGCCAAAAACGTCTCCTATCTCCGCGAGGGGCTCTATTTCTACCGCCAGCGCGTCGGTTCCATCACGTCGATAAAATCCGGCGACAAGCGCCTGCTCGACTGCTATGCCGCGTGGGATCGTATCCGCGAACACGCCAACCCTCTCTTTGAAAAGGAAATACAGTTTGCGGTATACTGGAGCCTCATCTTTTTCTGCACCAATTTTCTCGATGACTTCACAAAGCAGTCCAAGGATTACTATGACCGGAACCGGGACTATTTCCGCGGAAACGCTTATATTGCCGACGCGATCCGTGAAGAGACATTTCTGGATTTTGAGCATCTGGACACGATCCCGAAAATCATCCATTACTGCTGGTTCGGCAACGGGGAGAAAAGCGAGCTCATTCAAAAATGCATGGATTCCTGGAAGAAGTACGCCCCGGATTTTGAGATCATGGAGTGGAATGAATCCAATTGCGACATTCACACAAACCGGTATGTGGAAGAAGCGTACGAAAAGAAGCAGTATGCCTTTGTTTCCGATTATTTTCGGTTAAAGGCGCTGTACGATCACGGTGGCGTTTACATGGATACAGACATGGAACTTCATCAGCCGCTGGAAAGCTTTCTCTATGCGAAAGCGTTCTTTGCCTTTGAAACGCCTCTCTTCATTCACGCCGGTATTTTGGGTGCCGAAAAAAACTGCGGGCTCATTGGCGAACTGCGCCGCTTGTATGGAGAAGACACATTCGATCTGGCAGAGCGTTCGGGAGAGGACTTCACGATCCCACACCGTCTTACGCAGCTTCTCATCAAACGGACGAACCTGCAATTGAACGGGAAAACACAGCTTTTGGAAGGTAACATCCGTGTATTCAGCGCCAATCGTATGACTGTGAATACGCACGACGGGAGATGTGTCTGCGAGCACCATTACGAGGGCAGTTGGTTAAGAAAGGGCATTGGCTCCGCGCCGGATTATACATATGAAGTCTTGAAGCATTACTTCACATGGGATCTGCTGCGCGGAGACAACGGCATATCTCTCCCCGGTGATACGGCGCAGCTTCTCGCCTACTATAAAAGCGAATGTGATCGCTACGAAAACTCCACCTGCTGGAAGATCACCAAGCCGCTCCGCATTCTCGGAGATTTTCTGAAAAAGATTTTCCGACGCAATGAAGTCTCCTGACCGAAACGCATTATCGGAGTACGGGTTATGAAAAAAAGCAAAAACTATCTGGCATTACCGGCCATCGTTCTGGCCGCGCTCTATCTTACCTTTCTGATCGACCTCCATACGCTCGAAACCTCATTGCAGAGAGTCTTTATCTTCTGCTATTTTGTGGTCATGGGCGTGCTGGCATGCTTTTTGAAGGGCAAATACGCTGAGGGAAAGCCGTTTCCTCTCCAAAGCCGGATCGCTGCGGCGCTGCTCGCCGCGCTGCTCGTAGGCGCGGGCTGGAACACGTTCCTGCCGCATGTGCGCTTCCCGCTGGAAGGCTCGCACATGTACGCGCTCTGGGAAAAGCTGCTCTATACGCCCGGCGCGTGGTGCGTTGTGTTCTACTTTGCGCAGCTCGCGCTGCTGTTTCTCGCCCGCCCCATGGAAAAGCGCGGCTGGACGGAGCGGCAGAAAGTACTCGCCTTTCTTCTCATGGGAAACTTTGTGTTTCTCTTTTTCACGAGCGAGCGCATCCAGCCGACGCATCTGACGCAGGGCTTTCTCCTGCTGCTGACGGTCGCTTCCGTCTGGTGCTTCAACCGGAAGAGCGGCTGTATGGAAAAGTACCGCGCAAAGGGATCCCGCGCTGCCATTGGGATAACCGCCGTTTACGCCTCGCTTGCGAGCTTCGCGCAGCGCTTCTTTCTGGACGGCAACACGAGGATGCACTTTTCGCTGCCGGGGCTTTTCTATGTGCTAAGCGGTATTCTCTGGTTCATCCCCGTTATCCGGCTGCTGCTGTTCGCGCTGGAATGGCTCTCCGCCCGTCCCCGCACGCTGCCGAAGCCGGGAAGCCGGAAGAAGGCGCTGTGCGTTCTTCTTATTGCACTGCTTCTCTGTCAGGTCTTTGTGCTCTGGGCCGAATGGCCGGGCGGATTTCCGCTCGACGCCATTGATCAATATCATCAAGCCCTGGGGGATTACGGGATGAGCGACAACCATCCGTTTCTCTGCACGATGCTGGAGCGGATCGTTCTGACCGTTATCCCCCATCCCGCCGCGCTCACGGCGGTGCAGCTGCTGCTCTTCTCGCTCGTGCTGTGCGCGTTCCTCATGATGGGGTACGACCGCGGCATGCCGCTGCCGCTGCTCGTATTTCTCGGGTGCTTCTATGCGCTGATGCCGAATCAGGTGCTCAGCTGGACGAACGTACTAAAGGATTTTCCGTTCACGCTCGCGCTGCTGTGGGGTACATATCTCCTTTTGCAGCTTGCGCTCGATACGCCGCGCAGCCGGAAATGGCCGTTTTACGCCTGTCTTGCGCTGGACATCTTTCTCGTGTCCCTCCTGCGCCACAACGGCGCCGCGCCCGCGGCGGCGATGATCGTTCTCTGTATCGTGCTCACCGTCCGGCGCTATGAGCAGGTGAAGCTCCGCGCGCTTACGGCGGCGGTACTTGCCGCGGTGTCGTTCGGCGTATTCAAGGGGCCGGTCATGACGGCACTCAATGTTGCGCCGGTGTCGCTCTCGCCGTTCACGACGCTTTTCTGCGCCGTCGGCTCGTGCGTGAATAAGGATCTGCCGCTCTCCGAGGAAGCGGACGCGATTTTGGAAAAGGCGCTCCCGCTCGAGGACTGGCACGATTATTACGCCCGCTATTACGGCCATGATTTCTATTACTGGGGCCGTCCGGAGGGGAGCGTTCCCTATACGCCGACGGAGGTAACGACGCCGGAGATCCTCCGGGTCTACGGCGAAGCGCTATGCAAGTATCCGGATGTGATACTAAAGGACCGCATCGACGGGTGCGACATTCTCTGGGATGTCGCGGAGCCGGAAGACAGCTTCAACGCAAAGTCCTTCTGTCTCGTGTACGACCGGGACTGGATGGCGCAGTACGTCGATATGGCCGATTACTACGATGCGGACGACGGCGTGCTCCGCGATTACCGGCAGAACTTCTTCACCAAAGCCTACCTCCGGCTGACCGGAACGCCCCGGAACAGCGTGGTGGACATTCTGCTCTGGCGCACGGGCGCGTATCTGATCGCGTTCTGGGTGCTGCTGCTCTTCTGGCGGAAAAACGGTATGCAGCGTTTCCGCTCCGCAGCCGTGCCGTTCCTCGGCAATCTCATCATCTCCGTGCTGTATGTTTACCACCAGAGCTTCCGGTACGTCTACTTCGTGCAGGTGTGCGTGCTCGCGCTCCTCTTCGCCACGGTCGTGTGCAGACCGCGGCCGCCGCAGCCGGAAGAAGAATAAAAAATGACCGCCGCGTTTCCGGTGTTTCGGAAACGCGGCGGTCAATTTTCTCAGGAGTCTTTTTTATCGACGCGGTATTTTTTCTTGAAGATGCTTGCGCGGATGCCGAGCTCCTTGCCCTTGACGAGGCGGGCGAAGTTCTTCCGGTGCTTCCAGAAGATGAGCGCGACCGTGGCGGCCATGATCGCAATATCCCAGCCGCTCCGTCCCGTGAGGATGCACCAGACGAGATACCCCACGCTCGCCGAGAGCGTGCCGATGAACATATAGTCCGTGATGAACGTGATGACCGCGACGCCCGCCACAAGGATGAGAAACAGCCGCCAGTCGAGCGCGAGCGCGCTGCCAAGCAGCACCGCGATGCCCTTGCCGCCCTGGAATTCCAGATAGAACGGATAGAGATGCCCCGCCACGCACGCCGCCATCGTCACGGTCTGGATGGAGGGCGAGCTGTGGAACAGGAATCCCGCCAGCCATACCATGAGCGCCGATTTGAGCGCGTCGCACAGAAACACGACCGCCGCGACGCCCGAGCCCATCGTCCGCCCGGCGTTCGTCGTCCCGGCGTTGCCGGAGCCCTTCGTGCGGATATCAAAGCCGCGCTTCTTCGCCAGCAGCCACGCAAAATTCACCGCTCCGGCCAGATAGCCCGCGAGAATGCAGAACACATACGGAAGAACGGTTTTCAAAAAAGTCTGCATGAATGCGATCCTTTCGCAGATACATAAAGAAATTTATATACTTTGGCATACTACTATGTGATATCACAGTATAAAGATTTTGTCAACGAACATATCCGCGCTATTGTCTTTTTCGGCAGAAAGGTACTTGCGTTTCCGCGCCTCAGCGGGTAAACTGTATCTGTATTTAAATTATGTAACCCAATTCAATACGGAGGTAGTATATGTACTGCACAAAAAAAATTGCGTCGGATCTTGTCTGGGTCGGCGCGAACGACCGCCGTCTCGCCATGTTTGAGGGCGTATATTCCGTTCCGGCGGGCGTTTCCTATAACTCCTATCTTCTCACGGACGAGAAGACCGTCCTCTTCGACACGGTCGATAAGGCCGTGAGCCGCACCTTCTTTGAAAATCTGGAGCACGAGCTCGGCGGGCGGCCGCTCGACTATGTGATCGTACACCACATGGAGCCGGACCACTCCGCCACGCTCTCGGAGCTGCTGCTGCGCCACCCGGAAACCACGGTCGTCTGCAACGACAAGACCGCCGTGATGATCGCGCAGTTTTTCGGCAAGGACGCCGTGAAGAACATGCAGCTCGTCAAGGAGGGCGACGTGCTCTCCGCAGGCGCGCACGAGCTCACGTTCTATCTTGCACCGATGATCCACTGGCCGGAGGTCATGATGACCTACGACAAGAGCGCGCACACGCTCTTCACCGCGGACGCCTTCGGCGTTTTCGGCGCGCTCAACGGCGCGATCTTCGCCGACGAGGTGGATTTTGACCGCGACTATCTCAAGGAGGCGCGCCGGTACTATACGAACATCGTCGGCAAATACGGCGTGCAGGTGCAGAATCTCTTCAAGAAGATTGCGGGTCTGGACATTCAGATGCTCTGCCCGCTGCACGGCTTCGTCTGGCGGCGTGATCTCGGATATATTCTGGAGAAGTACAACCTCTGGAGCACCTATACGCCGGAGGACAAGGGCGTGATGATTGCGTACGCCTCGATCTACGGCAACACGGAAAACGCCGCCGAGATCCTCGCCTCGAAGCTGCGCGAGCGCGGTGTGCGCACCGCGATGTACGACGTGTCCGTCACCCCGGCCTCGGACATCATCGCCGAGTGCTTCCGGTGGAGCCATCTGGTGTTTGCCTCGGCGACGTACAACGGCGGCATTTTCGTCACGATGGACGAGCTGCTGCGCGATATTGCCGCGCACAATCTCCAGAAGCGCACCGTCGCTTTTATGGAAAACGGCACGTGGGCGCCCGTCAGCGCGCGGCAGATGGCGGCGATCCTCGCTCCGCTCAAGAACATGACAGTGCTCGAGCAGAGCGTCGCGATCCGCTCCTCGCTCACCGAAGGGCAGCTCGCCGAGATCGAAGCGCTCGCCGATGTGATCGCGGAGGGCATCCGGTAAAAACTGGCAACGAAAAATAACAAAAATTCCGAGCGCGGAGGAAACCTTTTGACCCCGCCGCGCGTCTTATAGTCAGAAAGCAAGCGGCAGGGCTATGCGCCGCGCCGTTTTCAAGGAGGTACTTTGTTATGACAAAGAAACTGATGGCTCTTCTGCTCGCCGTGCTGATGGCAGTATCGCTGCTGCCCATGCCGGCGATGGCAGGCGACGCCCAAGTCATCACGGACCTTTCGGGCATTTCCGCGGGAGGATCCTATGTTGTCGATAAATCCGTCAAGGATATCGTCCTCTCCGCGTCGCTTACGCTCAACAAGGACGTGACGCTCGAGCTGACCGGTCAGACGGTCACGCTCAAGCTCGCCGACGGCGAGAGCTATGCCGACGCTTCCGTTTTCCATGTGGAGAGCGGCAGTCTGACGCTCAAGGGCTCCGGCACGGTCAAGGTGCCGGACAACGCCTCCGGCGTCGTTGTTGCGAAGGACGCCGCCGTGACCATCTCGGGCGAGGTCGGCATCTCCGGCGGCGCTTCCGGCGTGAAGGCCGTTGTCGGCGCTTCCGGCGTGAAGATCCGCGTGAATACGCTCGGCAAGATCGAGTCGGCAAACGGCATCAACCTGTCCGGCGCTTCCGGCGAGATCAAGATCGCCTCCGGCACGGTCAAGGGCAGCGTCTGCGCTATTGCCCCCGATAAGGACAACGCGCTCACGCTCGGCAAGATGCTCGACGGCTCCACGCTCTACATCGGCGGCACGGCCGCCACGGAGGAGCAGCTTGCCGCCGCTCCCACCGCCGAAATGAGGGAGCTTGTTTTTGACGACGGCAAAGCCCCCGCGCTGACTATTTCCTCCGCCGTGCGCACCTCGGAGACCGAGGGCAGCGTCACCTTCACTGCCTCGAAAGCCGGTACATACTACTACCAGCTCGACGGCGAACCCGCTTCCGCGGCGGACATCATGAAGGACGAGGCGAAGGCCGAGCTCGTCCGCGGCGCGAATACGATCTCTCTCAAGGATCTCGACGCCAACGCCCACACCGTCTACATTGCCGCGAAGGACGCCTTCGGCCATACGACCGAGCTTCTGACCGCAGCGATCCCCGCGGTGCTCGCCGCGCCGACCGCCCCCGTCTGGGACGGCAAGAAGGCCGCGTGGACCGGCGTGGAGGGTGTGAATGATTACACCGTGCAGCTCTATCTGGGCTCCGACGCCTACGGCGATCCCATCCCCGTGAATGGTGCGTCCGCTACGGATGATCTCTCCGACGTGATGAAGGACGACGGCGTTTACACGTTCGCCGTGCGTTCCGTCGGCGCGAACACCGTCGGCGCGTGGTCTGAGCGCAGCGCCGAAACGGTGCGCGACACCGCCGCCCCCATCCTCACGGTACCGGCCGACGGCGTCAAGCGCACGGCGCAGGACACCGCCACCGTCGCCTTCGTCTCCAACGAGGACGGCAAGCTTTACTATGTTCTCAACGACGATGCCGCCGATGTATTCACCTCCGGCAGCACCATGGCGCTCACGAAGGGCGAGGACAACACGCTCACGCTCACCGGCCTTGCCGACAGCGCCGCCGTCGTCGTCCGCTACGCCGCCGAGGACAGTCTCGGAAACCGCGGCGAAGCGCAGACCGTGACCGTGCCGCTCTATCTCGCGGCCCCTGCCACGCTCACCTGGGTGAACGGCACCACCTCCACCGCGATGTGGTCGGAAGTCCCCGGCGCCGCGTCCTACTGCGTGCAGCTCTATAAGGACGGCACGGAGGTCGCGCCTGCCGTTACCGCGGATACGACCAGCTACACCTTCACGCTGGAAGAGTCCGGCTCCTACACCTTCAAGGTGCAGGCCGTCAACGGCGATATTCTGAGCGCGTGGTCGGAAGCGAGCGGCGCTCTCACCATCGATAAGACCGCGCCCGCCGTCTCCGGCGAGAGCGCGAGCCGCACGGACGCTTCCAATGGCTCCGTGACCTTCACCTCCGACGAGGCCGGCAAGGTCTACTACATCGTCGGCGGCGAGAAGCCTACGCAGGATGCTCTTCTTGCCTCGGCAAACGTGAAGGACATCGCCTCCGGCGAAACGAAGATCGATCTCTCCGGTCTCGGCGCGGAAGCAACGAACGTGTATCTTATGGTTGTGGACGCCGCCGGAAACAGGAGCGACATTAAAACCGTGAAAGTTCCCGTGTATCTCGCAAAGCCCACCACGATCACCTGGGTCAACAACACCGCGACCGCCATGTGGAACGCCGTGTCCGGCGCGGAAGCCTATAACATCCAGCTTCTCCGCGACGGCAGCGATTACGGCAACGTGATCGTCGTCAACGGCGGCTCCACCACGACCTCGGACCTTGCGCCCCACATGAACGACGACGGCGTTTACACCTTCCGCGTGCAGGCGGCCGCCGCCGGAACGCAGAGCGAGTGGTCGGACGCTTCCGCCACGAGCTATAAGCGCGACACCCAGAAGCCCACCATCAAGGGCGAGCCCTCCAAGCGCATCGACGCGAAGACCGCGGAGTTCTACTTCACCTCCTCCGAAGCCGGAACGTATTACTACATGGTTGGCAGCGTGAACGGCGGTGTTCCGACCGCGGAGCAGATCGCCAACGACAAGAACCCGCACGGCGGCTGCACCAATGTCCGCACCACCATCAATCTCAAAGATATCGCCGATACGAACGCCCGCAAGGTCTATGTCGTTGTGCGCGATGAGAGCGGCAATCTGAGCGACGTGTTCACGATCACCATTCCCGCCTACAGCGCGCAGCCGACGCCCCCCCCGACGCCGGCCCCGACCGCGACGCCGACGCCCGCTCCCAAGACCTACACCGTGACGCTCCAGGGCGGCACCGGCTATACCATTGCCGCGACCGGCGGCTCCAAGAGCCCCGTAAACGCCGGCGGCAGCTTCTCCTTCACCGTGACGCCCAGCAACGGCTACACCCGCGGCAACGGCTTTTCCGTAAAGGCCAACGGCACGACGCTCACGAGCAACAACGGCGTTTACACCATCAGCAACATCAACGCCAACCAGACCGTCAGCGTATCCGGCATTGTGAAGAGCCAGAACACCGGCGGCGGCACGCTGCCCGCCGCGCCCGCCATCACCACCACGACGCTCGCCGCGGCCACGATGGGCAAGGAATACCGCCAGCAGATCACCGCCACCGGCGGCACGCCGATCACCTGGTCCTACAGCGGCACGCTGCCCGACGGCATGACGCTCGCGGCCAACACCGGTATTCTCTCCGGCACGCCCACGCAGGAAGGCTCCTTCCGCTTCGCCGTGAAGGCGACGAACTCCACCGGCTTCTCCACGCGGCAGATGACGCTCGTCGTCGCCGGCAGTGAGTACACCGTCACCAAAGGCGCGAACAGCGAATGGACGCAGGGCGGAGACAAAGGCATCGAATTCTCCGGCAGCGGCAAGGGCACCTTCACCGTGAAGGTGGACGGCGCCGCGGTCGCCGCCGGGAAATACACCGCCTCCGCGGACGGCTCCACCGTCACGCTCAAGCCGGAATATCTCGACACGCTCGCCGCGGGCTCCCACACCGTGACGCTCGTCTACGGCGACGGCAGCGCGAAGGCCAAGTTCACCATCAAGGCGAAGGATAAGACCGTCGCCCCGACCGTATCCTCCCAGCCCGCGAGCGCGTCCGTCAACGCGGACAGCTCCGCCACGTTCACCGTGACGGCGAGCGGCACCACGCCGCTGCTCTGCCAGTGGCAGGTGGACAAAAACGACGGCAGCGGCTGGACGGATATCTCCGGCGCGGTGAACGCGAGCTACACCGTCGAAAAGGTCACCGCCGAGCAGAACGGCTGGAAGTACCGCTGCGTGATCAAAAACGCTGCCGGTTCCGTCGAGAGCAACGCCGCAACGCTCACCGTGAAGGAAGCCATCGGCGACGTGAAGAAAAACGACGACACCAAGGATACCGCGGCGTCCGGCGGTCTCGGCCGCATCCTTCTCATCACGGGCATCATCGTGGCCGTCCTGGCACTCGGCGCGGGTCTGTACTTCTACTTCCGCCGCCGCAGCGCCTCCCGCTACACGGAGGACGATACCGCCTGGAGAAAGTGATCCGGAAATAACCCAATCCGCAAGGGCCGCCCCTTATCGGGGCGGTCCTTGAGCTTGTCAAAAAAGGATTTTTGACAAGCTCTCAAACGAGACCCACTGCGTTGGGCTCTCGTTTGAAAAGGCTGCGGCTCGCCGCAGCGCACTCGCTGCGCTCGCACGTTTGCGAGCCGAGAAGTATTTTCTCCGACGTACACGCCGCCGGAGAAAATGAATGAAACTCTATTTGCGCCTGCGGGCGCAAACTCTGCGAGGCTTTTTCGACAGGCTGAAGGCCGCCCCTTATCGGGGCGGCCCTGATTTTTTCCGTCTCTCGCATAGACTTTTTTCTGCCGGCCTTTTACCGGGCCGTGAAGCCGTAAATCTGTGCAGTATGCGGCGGGATCGGGTGCGGAAGGGTGCTTTGCTTGGCATTATGAATAATATTTATTTTACCGCTTGACATTTTCGGATTTATGAATTAATATTCAATCACAAGTTAAATATATCGCCTTCCGCATCACCGGGTGCGGGTCAAAAAGACGTCCGGGCAATTCCGCAGGTACGGCGCACATGCGCTATAAGGAATGCCCCGGACGCCTTTTGCTTTATCCGGGCTGCAGCGGGCGGAAAGGAGAATTTTTATGTACATCAAGCCGTTTGCCGTAGAGGAATGGATGAACGAATGGGAGGTCGGCGCGCGATACAACATCGCAGAGACGTGCGTCGATTCCGTGTCGCTCAACGAGCTGTTCGCGCTGACCGGCGAGGACAAGGCCGCCTTTCTGGAGAATCTCGCCGCGCGCCGTCTGACCTACGGCGACATTGAAGGCGCGCCCGCGTTCCGGCAGGGCATCTGCTCGCTTTATAAAACAGTCAAGCCCGAAAACATCGTCACAACGCACGGCGCGGCGGGCGCGAACCACCATGTGTTCTGCTCGCTCGTATCGCCGGGTGACCGCGTCATCAGCGTTCTGCCGACGTACCAGCAGCTCTACTCCATCCCCGAATCGCTCGGCGCAAAGGTAAAGATTCTCCCCCTGAGCCGCGAAAACGGGTATCTCCCCGATCTTGACGCGCTGCGCGCGCTCGCCGTGCCGGGGACAAAAATGATCTGCATCAACAACCCCAACAATCCGACCGGCGCGCTCATGAGCCGCGATATGCTCGAAGAGATCGTGCAGATCGCGCGCGAGGCGGGCGCGTACATTCTCTGCGACGAGGTATACCGCCATCTCTCCCAGACCGACGAGTGGAGCGAGTCCATCGCGGATCTTTACGAAAAGGGTATCTCCGTGAGCAGCATGTCAAAGGTCTTCTCTCTTGCCGGGCTGCGGCTCGGCTGGATCGCCACGCGCGACAAGGACGCGCTCCGCGCGCTCGTCTCTCACCGTGATTACGATCTCATCAGCGGCGGCATGATCGACGAGGCCATTGCCGCGCTCGCGCTCAAGCACAGCGATAAAATGCTCGCGCGCAGCCGCGCCATCGTGCGGGAAAATCTCGCCATTCTGGACAATTGGGTCGCCGGAGAAAAGCACGCGAGCTACGTCAAGCCCCTCGGCGGCACGACGGCGCTCGTCTACTACGATTTTGACATTCCCTCCTATGAGCTGTGCGAGGAGATGTACCATAAGACCGGTGCGTTCGTCACGCCGGGCGACTGCTTTGAGCAGCCGAAGAGCATGCGCATCGGCTACGCCTACGGCAAGGAAGCGCTCGTGAAAGGGCTGAAGGCCGTGAGCGAGTACTTTGCGTGGAAGGAAAAGGAGCTGGAAAAATGAGCACCATCCGCGTCATCGGACGGGAGGATATCCAAAAGGTATTCACTGTGACCGCGGCGCTCCGCGCCGTAGAGAGCGCCTACGCCGGGAAATCCGCCGGAACGGGCCGCGTGTGGCCGATGGTATTCCATGAGTTCGATCCCGGCCACGCCGATCTCGACATCAAATCCGGCGATCTCGAAAGCGCGGGCGTATACGGTCTGAAGGTCGTTTCATGGTATGACTCGAACGCGGAAAAGGCGCTCCCGGCGCTTTTCGGCACGTCGCTCCTCTTTGATCTTGCCACCGGCGAGCCGAAGGCGCTTTTGAACGCCGGGCCGATCACAGCGCTGCGCACCGGCGAGCCGAAGGCGCTTTTGAACGCCGGGCCGATCACAGCGCTGCGCACCGGCGCCGCGGCCGCCATCGGCGCAAAATACCTTGCGCGCAAGGATGCAAAAACGCTCACGATCGTCGGCTGCGGCGAGCTCTGCCCGTATCTTGCCGCGACCGCGCTCGCGGCGATCCCGTCCCTCAAGACCGTGTATCTCACAAACCCGCACCGCCCCGAAAAGGCCGCCGAGCGGCTCGCCGCTGTGACAGCGGCAACGGACGCGCTGCTCAAGGCGTGCGGTCATGCCCGTACCGCCGCGATCAACGCCGCGGCAGATGCAGCATCCGCCGTCGGAGAAAGCGACATCGTTTTCACCGCCACCTGCGCCAAGGCGCCGGTAGTAAAGAGTGCGTGGGTCAAGCCCGGTACGCATGTAAGCTGTATCGGCGCCGACCTGCCCGGCAAGCAGGAGGTCGAATCGGCGGTGCTCGCCCGCGCCGCCGTCTACGGCGACGATACGGCGCAGTGCTTCGCCGTCGGCGAATGCGAGCTGCCGCACAAAGAGGGCGTCCTCCCCGCTCTCGCCGGGGAGCTTGGCGAGGTCATTCTCGGCGAAAAGGCCGGACGGACGAGCGATGCGGAGATCACCGTTTTCGACTCCACCGGCATCGCACTGCAGGACATCGCCTCCGCCGCAGTCATTCTCAATGCCTGCGAAAAGCAGGGACTCGGCACGGTCTGCGATATCTGACGAGAGAACGATCCGTAGCCTCATCGCAGGCACGCCCCCTTGCTTTTGCCCGCTATAAACTGTATAATAAAAAAAAGACACGATCCCCCTGTCGGAATGTTCGCTTTCCATCCCTCGGGCATCGTGTCTTTTTGAAACTTTTGACCGGCACCGCACCGTTTCGGTTCCGGCACAGAATTTGCAGCTGGGTGCTATGAACAATGATACACTTTGATAAAACCAATATTGAGGTGACCTCAAACCATACTGTCACGCTCTCCTGTGACACATGGGTCGTGTTTGAACATGATGATTCCGAGACCGTCGCTTTCGGCACGCCGGAATACTGGGATGAGGCAGTTCAAACGGTTTTTGGCTCCGGTTACACCGTATGGGAGATTTTTGAAAAAGTGCTGCCGCGCAGCGCGTGCAACCGGATCACGGATCACAAAAAGGTATGGGGGCTTCTCGGGCTGCCGGAGGGCAAATTCACCGCGCGCGTGGATTGTGAACAAAAAAGCATTTATCTTGGTGCCTCATACGGCCTCAAAACGCTGAAAGACAGCAAGGCATACTCTTATTTCCTGCTCTCCAACGCAGATGAGGCAAGTGCCGCGCGAGTATGGGATGACTTCTGCGGAGAATACGCAGCGCGGCAATGCAATGATTTCATCGGCAGTGCCCTCGCTGTCGCGGCAAAAGAGCGGGACTTTATCGCGCTTTACTACTCCTATACAGATAAAGCCGCGCTGACCATCGTGTGCACTGCGCCCGAGCGTGTAGCCGGTGAGCTCCGCTCCATACCCGTTCCCGATGGGATCGTGCCGCATTACCGCTGCTTTTGGCGGTAACGCCAGTTCGCTAAAAGCGGGGCGGCAGGAATGTCGAATCGTATTTCTTTGCAATACTTTTTGGAGAGGGGATCGCAAACAATGAGGACAAGAACCTGTTACCGTCTCCGGGATATGAGCTGGCTCGTGCTTTTGCGGAGCGGCACGCAGTCCTCTCCCGTGTCCGCGAAGCGCTGCGGTCTGGAGCTTCCGACGCGCTTTTACGGCAGGGTGCGGGATGATTCGTTTCGCATTCGTCCGGTCGGTATGCGCACCATGGCGTGTATCTGCGGGAAAGTGACGGAACGGGACGAAGAGAAGGTTCTGGAGGTATGTCTCCGCCCGCGCAGTCTGATTTGGGTGTTTCTGACAGTGTTTTGCCTTTTTACCGCTCTTTTTGCTTTTTCCCTGTTCGCCGGGCTGATCGCGCGCTCCTGGGGCGTAGTTCTGGCATCGGCGGCCACTCTCGCGGCCATGGTTTTGCTGTACCGTTTTTTCGCCCAGTCGGAAGTTCGCTCCGTAGCCGCGTACTATAAGCCGATATTCAAAAGCTACGGTCTGGAGGAAATCACGCCATGAGCATCAAGGATATCAAAAAGGATGAGGTTCGGGGCTTCAAAATATCCGGTGACGCCATATCGGAGCTTCTCTGGGAGCTGCTGAACAAATCCGGCGACATGCTTTTGGACCTTCCCGACAACTCGGATACGATTTTCCACATGCACTGGGATCGCGAAAAAGACGAGCTGACATTTTACGCGCTGGAGTTCCGTGACCCGCATCCGGTCGATTTCAAAGCTATCGACCGGTATATCGATGAAAACCTCGGTATCACAACGGATTCCGTTTTTCTGCCCAAAGGAAAGCCTTACCGAAGCTTTTCTGTCAGAGAAACGCGCAAATAACCATGAGAAAAATCCAGTGTATTACAAAACCCTCGCCCCGGACGCATCGTCCGGGGCGAGGGTTTTCTGCAATTGCAATTATTCGACGCGGCCTTCGAGGACCTTGAGGTCGTAGGGCTCGAATTTCACGTGGCGGTAGGCTTCCACATCCAGCGGCACGCCGGTCCAGTCGGAGTGCGGCTCGCCGGTCTGCTTGACGAGAACGTCGTAGAGAATGTCATACGTCGTGCCGTCGATCGTCTCGGTCATCGTGCTGTAGGGCAGCGTGCGGTGATAGGCGATGTGCTGGCCGTGGTTGTTGAAGTGGTAGCCGCAGCGGATGCGGCAGCCGTCCAGACCCAGATACTCAAAGTTCTTCATAAGATCGGCGAGGATCTGGTCGCCCTCTCGCTCGTAGAGGTTTTCGGGTGTGGTGATGGTGTAGTCCGCGCGGAACTGGATGGGCAGGCCGTACTTTGCGAAGCGGTTGGCAAAGGCGATCATGCCGTCGTGCGGATAATTCTTGAAGAGCACGCAGTTGATGCGCACCGGCACCTTGAGCGAGCCGAGAAGCTCGTCGTTGCACTCCTCCACATAGTGCACCATGTGGCGGGAGATGTTGATGCAGGTGATCTTATCCTTGTTGCGCTCCGTGAACGCAATGATGCGCTCGGCGGGGAAAAGATCGGATACCGGGAGCGTCGTGTTGATGAACACACGGTGGCCCTCCGGGATGCAGTCCATCATCATCTGCAGCGCGTCCGGCTCGGAAAACGGCTCGCCGCCGGTGAACACGAAATCGCACTTTGGCGTGATCTCATGGAACATGCGGATGCTCTCGCACACCTTTTCCACGCTGAAGCCTTCGGGATTCTGGTATTCCTGCTTATTGATGCAGAACGGGCAGTGGTTTTTGCAGTCGTACGGGACGAACACCGTGACGGTCGCGCCGCCCTCGCGGGTCATATACGGATTGTGGTTTGTCATATTCTTCACCTACATGGGGTAATTTCAAAAAGGTATTATAACACAGCCTTAACAGAAAAGCCAGAAAAAAACAACATAAAGTTGAAAAAAACGAAAATTTTCCGGTTTTACTCGCTTAGTACGTCACGTCCCAGAGGAAAAGTCCCTGCGCCGGAGCGGTAAAACCGGCGCTCGCACGGCTGTGCGAGGCAAGGATCGCCTCCATATCGTCCGGACGGCGCTCTCCGAGACCGACCTCGAGCAGCGTGCCGGTCAGGATGCGCACCATATTGTATAAGAACCCGTCGCCGGTATACGTAAGCCGCACTTCTTCCCCGCAGCGTTCGATCCCGATAGACTCTATCGTGCGCGTGGCGGCGCGGCCCGTTTTCTTTCCAGTGGAAAAGGCAGAGAATTCGTGCCGCCCGCAAAGCTGTGCCGCGGCACGGCGCATGGCGTCAAGATCCAGCGGGCGCGGCTCCGCATGCACATACTTTCTTTCAAACACGCAGGGCGCATCGCTGTTCCAGACACGGTAAATATACGTTTTCCGCACCGCCGAAAGGCGAGCGTGGAACCGTTCCGGCGCTTTCTCGAGCGCGAGCGCGCCGATATCCTCCGGCAGATATTCCCGGAGCAGAGCCAAAAGCTCCGCGCAGGACTTGTCCGTATCCGCCCGGAAGGAGCACACCTGCATTCTCGCGTGGACGCCGGCATCCGTGCGGCCGCTGCCCGCGATCTCGACAGGCTGCTTCAGCGCGCGGGAGAGCAGCGTCTCGAGCTTGCCCTGCACCGTCTGGGCGGTGTTTCCCTGCTTCTGCCAGCCGCGGTAGCGCGTGCCGTCGTAGCAAAGCGTCAGTTTGTAATTTTGCATCGGGCAACTCCCTTCTTTTTCTCGCAGAGCTTAGTATAGCACATTTGAATACATCGTCCATATACTTTTCGATATTTTCTGTTTTTCTGTTGAATCTGCCGATCCGTTCAAATTTGTTTACATTTTCCCCGGAATTTGTTCATGAAATGTTCACTCTTTGATTTTAACGCCGATTATAATGGAATCATACAGAGCATCCGGTGTGCAGCCGCCGAATGATCTGAATGCCTCCATCTTAATTTAAAAAAATCCGCCGCTTCTTGCGGCGGATTTTTTATTTCAGACTGTCAAAAAAGCCTCGCAGAATTTGCGCCCGCAGGCGCAAATAAAGTTTTGATCATTTTCTCCGGCGACATGTGCGTCGGAGAAAATACATTTCGGCTCGCAAACGTGCGAGTTGTGCGCCATCGACGCACAGCAAGTGCGCTGCGGCGAGCCGCAGCCTCTTCAAACGAGAGCCCAACGCAGTGGGTCTCGTTTGAGAGCGTGGTAAAAATACTTTTTTGACACGCTCAAAAAAATCCGCCGCTTCCTGCGGCGGATTTTTTATTTTGCCATTCGCCTCATAACGGCAAAGCGATTCCGACAAATAGTTATTGCATTTTTGTACGGCACTTGGTATATTTGAATAAAATCAACGTGAATCCCCTTTCCTGCGCAGCGTCCCCTCTCCCCTTTGGAAAGCGGCGGTCTGACCGCTTTTAAAATAAAGAAGAGAATTGGGAGGACATCACATGAAAAAGATTCTCGCTGTTATCCTCGCGCTGACCATGGTTCTGGCTCTTGCCGCCTGCGGCGCGGCGCCCACCACAGCAGAACCCGCTCCAGAAGCGCCCGACCCGCTCAAATCCGAAATGCCCTCGAAGATCTACGAGGAATCCGCCGCAGCCAACCCGGAGGGAAAAACCGTGAACATTCTTCTTGTCATCGACATGCAGAAGGATTTCGTCGATCAGGCGCTCGGCACCGCCGAGGCACAGGCCATCGTCCCGAACGTTGTGGCCAAGATCAACGAATACAAAGAGCGTGGCGACGTCATCATCGCCACGAAGGACACGCACGAGGAATCTTATCTCGAAACGCAGGAGGGCGTCAACCTCCCGTTCATCCACTGCGTGCAGGATACCGAGGGCTGGCAGCTGGACGACGCGGTGCAGGCCGCCATGCCGGAGAACGCCACGATCGTCAATAAGCCCACCTTCGGCTCGACCGAACTTGTAAAGATCATCGGCGAATACGTCGCGCAGTACGGCGAGCCGAACGTCCATGTGGAGATCATCGGTCTTTGCACCGACATATGCGTTATCTCCAACGCCCTGCTCGAAAAGGCGTTCTATCCCGAAATGCCCATCACGCTCGACGCCTCCTGCTGCGCAGGCGTCACTCCCGCCAAGCACGACGCCGCCATTGAGACCATGAAGAGCTGCCAGATCGGCGTATATAACGACACCATTACCGCGCCGCTCTCCACGGAAGTTCTCAAAGCGCCGAAGGCCTCCGAGATCTACGCCCACGCCGAAAAAGTCAACCCCGAGGGCAAGACCGTCAACGTCCTGCTCGTCATCGACATGCAGAAGGACTTCGTCGATCAGGCGCTCGGCACCGCCGAGGCGCAGGCCATCGTCCCCGCCGTTGTCGCCAAGATCAACGAATATAAGGCCCGCGGTGACGTCATCATCGCCACGCGCGACACGCACGAGGACTCCTACATGGATACGCAGGAAGGAAAGAACCTGCCGGTCATCCACTGCGTAGAGGAGACGGACGGCTGGCTTCTCAACACCGAGGTCGCCGACGCGCTCGGCGAATACGCCACCGTGATCAACAAGCCCACCTTCGGCTCGACCGATCTCGTAGCGCTCATGCGCGAGTATGTGCAGCAGTACGGCCAGCCGAACGTCAATGTGGAGATTATTGGTCTCTGCACCGACATCTGCGTCGTATCGAACGCGCTGATGGAAAAGGCGTTCTACCCCGAAATGCCCATCACGCTGGACGCTTCCTGCTGCGCGGGCGTCACCCCCGCAACGCACGACGCCGCCATCGCCACGATGCGCATGTGCCAGATCAACGTCATCAACGCTGACTGATTTCTTTTCTGACATACACATCGCCCCGCCGAACGGCGGGGCAACAGACTAAAATCACCCGTTGGGAGTTTTCCCAACGGGTGATTTGAGCATTGGTTATCAGTTTTTGGAGAACTCCGCGAGCTCTAGGCCGGGGTTCTGCTTGAGCGTGTAGGCGATGTTCCACTCGCCGCCGAAGAGCAGGAGGTTGTTGCCCTTGAAGTCCTGCACCCACTTGGTGTCGCGCGTGAGCGTGAGAGTTGCGGGGTCGGTGTCGCTCACGATCCAGCGGATGTTTTCATACGGCAGCGCGCGGCGGCGCACGGCGGTGGAGTATTCGCTCTGCAAACGGTATTCGAGCACGTCGAACTGCAGCACGCCGACGACGCCGACGATGACCTCCTCCAGGCCGGTGTTCGGCTCGTGGAAGATCTGGATGGCGCCCTCCTGCGCGATCTGGCGGATACCGGTCTCGAACTGCTTGCGCTTCATCGTGTCCTTGCGCTCAAAGGCGGCGAAGTGCTCGGGCGCAAACGTCGGGATGCCCTCGAAGCGGACCTTTTTGTCCTTGGAGCAGATCGTATCGCCGATGGAGTAGATGCCGGGGTCGAACACGCCGATGATGTCTCCGGCGTAAGCCTCGTCGATGATCTGGCGCTCCTCAGCCATCATCTGCTGCGGCTGCGCGAGCTTGATGGGCTTTCCGCCCTGCACGTGGTAGTATTCCTCGTTGCGCTCAAACTTGCCCGAGCAGATGCGCATGAACGCGATGCGGTCGCGGTGCGCCTTGTTCATGTTCGCCTGGATCTTGAATACGAAGGCGGAGAAATGGTCGTCCGTCGGCTCGACCGGCACGCCATCGGAAAGGCGCGCGAGCGGCGGCGTTGTGAGATCGAGAAAGCTCGCCAGAAACTGCTCCACGCCGAAGTTCATCAGCGCCGAGCCGAAGAAAACGGGGCTCAGATCGCCGCTGCGGACAAGATCGAGATCAAATTCGTACCCCGCGCCGTCGAGAAGCTCCACATCGTCGCAAAGCGTGCTGTACAGCCGCTCGCCGAGCGCTTCGCGCAGGCCCGCCTCGTTATCCATGGAAAGCTCCGCCGCGTGGATGGCGCGGCTGCCCGCGTGACGCTGCGTATACGCGAGCACTTCCTTTCTCTCGCGGTCGTACACGCCCTTGAAGTCCACGCCGCAGCCGATCGGCCAGTTCATCGGGTACGTGCCGATGCCGAACTCCTTTTCGAGCTCTTCGAGCAGATCGTAGGGGCTGCGCGCCTCGCGGTCCATCTTGTTGATGAACGTGAAAATGGGGATATGCCGCATGGCGCAGACCTTGAAGAGCTTGCGCGTCTGCGGCTCGATGCCCTTGGCCGCGTCGATGACCATGACGGCGCTGTCCGCCGCCATGAGCGTGCGGTAGGTGTCCTCGGAGAAGTCCTGGTGGCCGGGGGTGTCGAGAATGTTGATGCAGTAGCCGTTATATTCAAACTGGAGCACGGACGACGTGATGGAAATGCCGCGCTGCTTTTCCAGCTCCATCCAGTCGGAAACCGCATGGCGCGCCGCCGCCTTGCCCTTTACCGAGCCGGCGAGCTGGATCGCCCCTCCGTAGAGAAGGAGCTTTTCCGTCAATGTCGTTTTGCCCGCGTCCGGGTGGGAGATAATCGCAAACGTCCGCCGCCGCGAGATCTCCCGCTGTAAGTCACTCATGTTGTTTCATCCTTCCGGTAAATTTTTGAAATGAAAAATCTACCGTATTTTTAATCCTTCATAACCCGTCTCTTCCCTTGAAAAAGTTGTAACACTCTTTTTTACCATAGAATTCCCGAAAAAGCAATGCGCGCATTCCTTCTTTGCGGGGAAATTGAAAAAAAGCCCTTGCCTCTCCCATTGAGAAATGCACCCCATTCCTTAGTACTAAGTATTTTACGATACTTGTCTAACGAATGGGGTGCTGTTCACTGTGCGGGGGATGCTTCTTTTTTCTTATTGCCGGAGCTCAGTATACGGCGTATAGTCGAGCGCCGTATAGCGTTCCGTGTGGGAATCGATGATTGCCTGACAGGCCGCCTCATCGGACGGCGTGTCATTGGAAACGTCGTAGTCCGTATCGTACGTCATATACCACGCGCCGGACTCGCTCGTCACGCCCTGCATGAGAGCAAGCTCTCCGTTCTGGAGCGCATAGTAAAACCACACGCTGCTCGCCGCGCCGCCCGAACCCTCGTTCGCAATGAGCCAGGCGTTTTCGTCCGCGAGATATTCCACATAATACTTATCTCTCGCGTGGCTCTGCGCGAGCATCACCGGCGCGCCGTCCTTGACCGTCCAGATCTCCAGAACGGCCGGATCGGTGTCCGCGCCCAAGATCGCGCCGATCACCATCTCCGGCGAGCCGTCGCCGTCAAGGTCAGGAAAAAAATACGCCGACGTTCGCGCGGGCGTCGCCCTCGTAATAGTATCCGGCGATCTCGCTCATGCCGTTTTCAAAGTACCGTCCCTCCGGCCACTGCTCGGAGAGCGCCGCGGCGTAGCGGCCAAGCTGCGCGGCATAGAGCGTTTTCCCCTCTTCGGCCATGTTCACGATGCCGGACGGTTCCTCCACCGGCTGCGATACCGGCTCCGCGGTGGGTTCTTCCGTCGGCTCCGCCGCGGTCGGCTCGGGCGTCGCGGTCGGCTCCGCGGTGGCGGTCGGTTCAGGCGTCGATGTGGGCACTGCTTCGGTGGGCTGCGCGCCGCAGGCTGTCAAGAGCAGACTTGCCACCAGCGCGAAAATACCGAGCCATTTCATCTTCTTGTTCATTGTATAACCTCCTGCGGCCGGGTTTTCCGCTCCGCAGGATATTAGACGTGCTATGCGTCAGGATGGTTCACACGGAGTGGATAAATTTGGTTCCTGCCGCGCCTCCCACGCCCAGGCGCGCTCGTCCACGGCGGTTTTCCCTTCGCGCAGCGCCGCGATCTCCCGCCGGCAGAGCGGCACGGCGGCGGCCAGAAATTCCTCCGCAATGGCTTTGGTGAAATGTACGCACTCGCCCGGCGGGGGCGGCGTCGTGAAATCCGCGTGCAGCTCGGCGAGAAATTCCGGCAGCGCAAAATCGGAAACAGCGCAGATCGGCTCGGCGGAAAAATCCTCCGGCGCGGTAAGATCCTCCCGCAGGGCGAATTTCTCAATGGCCCAGGTATTCAGAATGCGGTAATCGTCGTAAAGCCGCTCGACCTTCTGCGGCGAGTCCACCTTCCAGCCGTGGTCGAGATAGAATACCTTGCGGAACACGATGTCCTGCACAAGATGGAGATAGTACCCGAGATAGAGCGGATCGTCCATTTTGTCCGCGAAGCGCGCGCGGAAGCCGCCGAGCGCCATCATCGTCTTCGTTCCGCCGTCGATCCGCACGCGGAAATGCGCGCTCACGCGCTCTCCGGCGTCCGGTAAGATCGAGCCGAGACGAAAGCGCTTTTCGTCCGCCGCGGGATGTTCGTCCAGAATGAGCTTTGCCGCGGCAAGATGAAGGATACGGGATGCCATGGTCTTTCCTCCTGTATACGAAAAAGACGGGACGCTGCCCGGAGGCGCATCCCGTCTTTTTCCCAAAAATTACTTGAGGCCGTACTTCTTGTTGAACTTGTCCACGCGGCCGCTGGTGTCGACCAGCTTCTGCTTGCCGGTGTAGAAGGGGTGGCACTTCGAGCAGATCTCGACGGTGATGTCCTTCTTGGTGGAAGCGGTCTCGATGACCTCGCCGCAGGCGCAGCGGATGGTCGTGCGCTGGTAATTGGGATGGATTCCTTCTTTCATGTCGTTCACCTCATGTTGGGCTGCCCTGAGGCCGAATACTCGGAGATACAAGGCGCAACGCAAATTATAGCAAATGGCGCCGTGCAATGCAAGCATTTTTTGCATTACGGAAAAAAGTCGTTTCTTCCCGTGGAAATCATAGAAAAAGGCTAAGATTCCCGGGCGATGGATTTTGAAAAAAAATGTTCCATCAGGCGGATATTATGGTATAATCGCAATATGTGACAATATGACGGAGATTTCCCCGTCTCTGCCAGCAGCAAGAAAAGCAAACCAAAGGAAGAAAGGAAAGAAGCTATGTTTCCTATCGTAAGCAAGCGGCCCCTGAATGAGGCCGGCACGGTCCTTGAGTATGTCATCAAGGCCCCGCTGGTCGCCAAGAAGTGCCTGCCCGGTCAGTTCATCGTTCTGCGTCTGGACGAGCACGGCGAGCGCGTTCCTTTGACGATCGCGGATTATGACCGCAAAGCGGGCACCGTCACCATCATGGTGCAGCCCGTCGGTCAGACGACCCGTATGCTCGAGCTCATGGAGCCGGGCGACTGCCTCGCCGACTTTGTCGGTCCCATGGGCAAGCCCACCCAGATCGGCGGACAGAAGCGCGTCTGCGTCGTCGGCGGCGGCGTCGGCTGCGCCATCGGCTACCCCGTGTGCAAGGGCTTCTTTGAAGCCGGCATCGAGGTCGATATGGTCGCCGGTTTCCGTTCCAAGGACATCGTGATCCTTGAGGACGAGATGCGCGCCCACTCCACCAACCTCTACATCTGCACCGACGACGGCAGCTACGGCGAGAAGTGCTTCGGCAACGCCAAGCTGGAAGAGCTCATCAAGTCCGGCCGCGAGTATGACGAAGTGTTCATCATCGGGCCGCTGAAGATGATGAAGTTCACCGCTCTCACCACCAAGCCCTACGGCATCAAGACCATCTGCTCTCTCTGCCCGATCATGATCGACGCCTCCGGCATGTGCGGCGGCTGCCGTCTGACCGTCGGCGGCGAGACCAAGTTTGCCTGCGTGGACGGCCCCGAGTTTGACGGCCACCAGGTCGATTGGGACGAGCTGATCGCCCGCAACTCCTTCTACGCCGGTGAAGAGACCGCCGCGAAGGAACATATCTGCCGCATCACCGGAGGTGTAAGACATGGCTAATATGAGTATGACGAAAAACCCCATTCCGGAGCAGGAGCCTCTGGTACGCAACAAGAACTTTGACGAAGTCGCTCTCGGCTATACCGAGGAGATCGCCATCGACGAGGCCAAGCGCTGCCTCAACTGCCGTCAGCATCCCTGCGTCAGCGGCTGCCCGGTGAACGTCCGCATTCCGGAGTTCATCGCTAAGGTCGCCGAGGGCGAGTTTGAAGAAGCCTACAAGATCATCACCTCCACCAACAGCCTGCCCGCCGTCTGCGGCCGCGTCTGCCCGCAGGAGCATCAGTGCGAGGGCAAGTGCGTCCGCGGCATCAAGGGCGAGAGCGTCGGCATCGGCCGTCTCGAGCGCTTCGTCGCCGACTGGCACGCCGCCCACGCCGACCCCAACGCGAAGGTCGAGAAGCCCGTTTCCAACGGCCACCGCGTCGCCGTCGTCGGCTCCGGCCCTGCCGGTCTGACCTGCGCGGGCGACCTTGCCCGCATGGGCTATGAAGTCACCGTGTACGAGCTGTTCCACAAGGCCGGCGGCGTTCTGGTGTACGGTATCCCCGAGTTCCGTCTGCCCAAGGCGATCGTGGCGCGCGAAGTCGCGGCGCTCGAAGAGATGGGCGTTAAGATCGTGACCGACGCCGTCATCGGCCGCGCCATCTCCATCGACGAGCTGCTCACCGAGGAAGGCTTTGAGGCCGTGTTCCTCGGCTCCGGCGCGGGTCTGCCCCGCTTCCTCGGCATTCCGGGCGAGAACCTGCTCGGCGTTTACTCCGCCAACGAGTTCCTGACCCGTATCAACCTCATGAAGGCTTACCGCGAAGATTACGACACGCCGATCAAGCACCACAAGTGCGTCGCCGTCGTCGGCGCCGGCAACGTCGCCATGGACGCCGCCCGTTGCGCGAAGCGTCTCGGCGCGGAGCATGTCTACGTCGTCTACCGCCGCGGCATGGAAGAGGTCCCCGCCCGTAAGGAAGAGGTCCACCACGCCCAGGAGGAAGAGGTCGAGTTCAAGCTGCTCACCAACCCGGTGCGCGTCATCGGCGACGAGAAGGGCTACGTGACCGGCATCGAGTGCATCAAGATGGAGCTCGGCGAGCCTGACGAGAAGGGCCGCCGCCGTCCGATGCCCGTTGAAGGCTCCAACTTCGTGCTCGAAGTGGACGCCATGATCGACGCTCTCGGCACCAGCCCCAACCCGCTGCTCCGCATGACCACCCCCGGCCTGGAAGCGGACAAGCACGGCTGCCTGATCGCCGACGAGAAGGGCAAGACCACCCATGAGGGCGTGTTCGCCGGCGGCGACGCCGTCACGGGCGCTGCCACCGTCATCCTCGCCATGGGCGCCGGCAAGACCGCCGCTACCGCCATCGACGAGTACATCAAGAACAAGAACGCCTGAGTTCTTACATAAGGCATAAGAAAATCCGGTTTGGGAAATCCCAAACCGGATTTTTTGTAGACATTATAGTACTTTTCTGTTATGTTCAATTGGGCAAGTGACTATCGTCCAAGGAGGGTCCAGTATGTTTCAAACGGAATCTGGCCGTGAAATTTATTATTATGGAGACGAATATTCAAAAAGCATCCAGCGGCAGAACGGTAAAAATGTCCGCATTAAAAACATTGACGAGCTTTTTGCACTTCTTCTGAAAGCATGGTGCAGAGAAACCGCCTATCCCAGCTGCCAGAAAGATTATGATAAAGAAAATGACCCAACTTACGGACAATGTGCCATTACCGCGACACTTGTTTATGACATGTTTGGCGGTACGATCCACAAAGTTCGTGTATCCGGCGGCGGTACACACTACTTCAATAAGATCGATGGACATTATTATGACCTGACACGCGATCAGTTCGATCTATATGATCTTCCGCTTGACTATGAGCCGAACGAAGAAATACCGCGCGACTACTGCGGAAAGAACGCTGATACACTAAAACGATACCATCTGTTGGTACGGCGCATCAGCAATGAACTAAATGAATCGGTGAACTGAAGAACAGCCTTTTCTATAGAAAGCCTGAAACTTTCATTCCCGATTTTCTTATGAACTTTTTGCCAACTATCTGCTTTCTTCCATGTGCAAATTACCCAAAAGGAGTGGGGCGTCTTGCGTCAGAATAAAGGTTGGAGAACAGAATACTTCTCTATGATTTAAAAAGGAGAACCAATCGATTTATGCTGAACAAAGAGGGATTCAATGCATGGGCGGACGGGTACGACCGCAGCACCGCCCGCTCCGCCGCGGGAAAGGTCACGTTTATCCAAAGCCTTCTTCCGCTGCTGCGCGAGGGCGGAGTCATCTATATTGGCAACGTTGCCTTTGATACACGCGCGGAGCTGGAGGCGTGCCGGGCGCAGTCCGGAACCCGCTGGGACAAGGACGAGATCTATTTTGTCTATGACGAGCTGAAAAAAGTGTTCCCCGCCATGACGTTTGACCGTCTATCCCCCCGTGCCGGGATACTGTCGCTGCGGAAGTGAGGCTGCCATGACGTCCACCGACTGGATACACTATATACAGGATGCTTACAGCACAGAGCCGGAGCATCCGTGGGCGGACAAGCCGGAGTTTTCCGTATTCCGTCATGCGAGCAACAAAAAATGGTTTGCTCTTTTTATGACCGTAAAGGCTTCGCTGCTCGGTCTGCCGGGAGCCGAAGAAGTCCCCGTGCTGAATCTCAAGGCCGATCCTCGTCTGATCGGGCCGCAGCGGGAAAAGCCCGGGTTCTTCCCTGCCTACCATATGAACAAGGAGCATTGGATCACCGCCGCGCTCGACGGCAGCGCGCCGGAGGACGAAATAAAGATTCTGCTTGCCATGAGTTATGATCTGACAGCAATGACGCGCGCTTTCCGCAAAAATACTATACTGCCATGAAAAAAATCCTCGTGATCGGCTGTCCCGGGTCGGGAAAGAGCACGTTTGCCCGGCGGCTGCGGGACAGGACCGGGCTGCCGCTCTATCCTCTCGATCTTCTCTGGCACAGGCCGGACAAAACGACCGTTTCCGAAGCGGAATTCGACGCGGCGCTCGCCGAAATACTCCGAAAAGACCGCTGGATCATCGACGGCAACTTCAGCCGGACGCTGGAACGGCGACTGGCGGAATGCGACACGGTATTTCTTTTCGATCTGCCGCTTGCGGACTGCATTGCGGGCGTGGAAGCGCGCATCGGTACGAAGCGCGAAGATATGCCGTGGATCGAGACGGAGTTCGACCCGGAATTCCGCGAGTTTATCACGCATTTTTCCGAGACCCGGCTTCCCAACATCTATGCGCTGCTGGAAAAGCACAGGGATAAAACGCTCACCGTATTTCATTCCCGCGCCGAGTGTGAAGTCTATAAAATACCAGCGGCGGAAGCCTGACGATTCCACCTTGGAGGACCGATATGAACGAAACAAGCCAAGCCGACCGTTTCGCCCCGCTGTTCGCGGAGCTTGACCGGCGGCTCGCCGGAGAAGCCCCCGTGCGTCTCGCTATTGAGGGCGGAAGCGCGAGCGGCAAAACGACGCTCGGCAAAATTCTCGCCGAACGGTACGGCTGCACCGTGTTCCATATGGACGACTTTTTTCTCCGCTCAGAGCAGCGCACCGCCGCGCGGTTTGCCGAGCCCGGCGGGAATGTGGATCGGGAACGGTTTCTCGCCGAGGTGCTGCTCCCGCTCCGGCGCGGCGAAAAGGTTTTTTACCGGCGGTTCGACTGCGCTTCCATGCAGCTGCAAAACGCCGTGGAGACCGCGCCGAAAAAGCTCGTTGTTGCCGAGGGGGCATACTCCATGCACCCCGACCTTGCGCCGTATTACGATCTTTCCGTATTTCTGGACATCTCCCCGGAATTGCAGCGCGAGCGCATTTCCCGCCGCAACACGCCGGAGAAGGCAAAGCGCTTTTTTGGCGAATGGATCCCGATGGAGCAGGCGTATTTCGCCGCGTTCGATATTCCGGCAAAGTGCACGCTGCGCCTTCCCATACTGTAAAGAAAGAAGAGGCACCTGCAATCTCATCATCCTCGACTGCGCCGCCGGGAAAGCCCGGACAGGCGTTGTGTCGGCGATCCTCCTCCACAACAAATCGGGCATGAGCCGCGAATACATTATCGCGGATTTTATGAAGACCGCGTCCAATCCGGAAGCGTATCTCGCGCAGTTTGCCGGTGAGCACCCCGGCATCCGGCTTGACGTCATCACGCCGCACGAGCGGTTTATGGAAAAGTTCCTCGCGTGGCTGTCAACACAGGAGATATAAGGCGCACAGGCAACAGCGCGTTGCTTGCCTGCGTCGGAGCCTTCGGGTACTATTTCCCCAAGAGGTGATCGGGATATGGAAACAAAAGATGTGATATTGCAGCTTCGGAACCGGGAAAATCTGTCGCAGGAGGAGCTTGTGGAAAAGCTCTTCGTGACGCGGCAGGCGGTGTCCCGCTGGGAAAATGGCGAAACGCTCCCCAACACGGAAACGCTCAAGCGCCTGTCGGCGCTCTTTGACGTTTCCATCAATACGCTTCTCGGCTCGCCGCGCCGGAGCATCTGCCAGTGCTGCGGTATGCCGCTTGAGGACGAATAACCAGCCGCGAGCCGGACGGCTCGTTCAACGAGGAATACTGCAAATGGTGCTATTCCGGCGGCGAGTTCAAGTATAATAGCGCCGAGCAGCTCATTGATTTCTGCGTGGAGCACATGGCGACGGAGGCATGGCCCGCGGAGCAGGTACGCGCGCACATGGAAGCCGTCGTGCCGCAGCTCAGGCACTGGAAGCACGGATAATGATTATTACAAAAAAAGCGTATGGCCGAGGCCATACGCTTTTTTCGTTATTCGTTATTCCTTCTCCGCCGGGGACTCCGTTTTGGCTTCGGCTTCCGCCTTTTCCGTGTCCGCAGGAGCGGATTCGCTTTCGGGCAGAGGCTCGGTTTTTCCGTCGGGCAGCGTTTCCGCCGCTTCCGCGGGGTCAAGCTCGATCACGGGCGCCTGTCCCGCGAGGAACTCGGCGCGCGATTTCCCGTGCGCCACCGCAACGGTGGTGAAGAGGCCGGAAATGCCGTCCAGCAGGAAGCCGAGCGCCGCGGCAAACAGGAGCGTATCGTTCTTTTCAAAGGGATTCACAAGCAGCAGCACGCCTGCCGCACAGATGCACACGCCCAGCACAAGCGCCGCCGACCAGCCGCCGGTTTCGCAGCTTTTGATATCCAGCCCGTGCTTGCAGTCCATGAAGCCGTGGTAAAGCAGCACAACGCCCATCACAATGACCGTAAGGCGCATGACCTGCTCCGCAAGGCTCTGCGTGAGCAGGATCCAGACGCCCGCCACCGCAGCGATAATGCCGGAGATGAGCAGCAGCTTTCGCAGCAGCCCGACACGCTCCCCGGTAAGGTACGAGGCGATCTGCAGTATGCCCGAGAGGATCATCACCGCGCCGAAGCCGTAGCTGATCCACTTCATGGCGGTCGCCGTCCATATCAGCATGGCAATGCCGAGGACCAGACAGAGAATGCTCACGCCGAACGCGGCAAAAGCAAAATGACGGAAAAAACGTTTCATGGCGTATCCTTTCAAATGACCGAATAGATCGTGGAAACAAGCTCGTACCGCAGCGGATAGTGCGTCATGGTGCCGAGAGAGGAAGCGTCGGTCCTTTTCATCAGCAGCACGTCGGCCTCGCCCGCGGCAGCCGCGGCAGCGAGAACGGACACATCGCCGGCATATACCTCGGCAATGTATCCCGTCGCGGTCTCAAACGCCGGGAGCCACGCTGTGAGGATGCCGCTCTCCAAAAGCTCCGTATCCGCTGCGACGCGCACACGGCGCGTCTCATCCGTGGCCGCGGGGATCTCTTCGGAATCACGCTCTGCAGCCGGGACCGTATACATCGGCGTATCCAGCCCGTCGGGGATAAAGGTCTCCGCTGTGTCCTTTCCTGCGGAACGGAGCCAGCGGCTGAGCGCCTTTGCCCCGTCGCTCCTGCCCTCACAGAGGACATACACGGTCTCCTCCCCCGCGGTGAAGCGCGGCGCGGCGGTCGGCTCCGGAGTTGGCTCCGCCGTCGGCTCCGGCGTCGGCGCATCCGTTGTCTCCGGCGCAGCGGACGGCGGGGCGGACGGCTCCGCCATATCCGGCGCTTTGGGGCCGCACGCCGTCAGCAGCAGGCACGCCGCGAGGAAAAGCGGCACAACATATTTCTTCATGGTTTATTCTCCTTATCGCAGCCGCCGGAACAGCTGCCGCAGTCTCCGCCGCAGCCGCGCTTCCGGTTTTTCCAGCCGCGCTTCACGGCGATCACCGCCCACACGGCGACGCCGAGCAAAATAACGATATCCCCTATGGACATACGATGCCTTTCATTTCACTAAATAAGCAGTGCGATATGGTAGACCGCCGCGCCGAGTCCCCAGGCGAGCAGGCACTGAAACACCACGACGCCGAACGTTTTCCACACCGAGTCAAGCTCCCGCCGGATCGCCGCGACCGCCGCCACGCAGGGCGTATAGAGCAGCGTGAACACAAGAAACGCCGCCGCGCTGCGCACGGAGAAAAGCGTGGAGAGCGCCGCGCCGCCGGTGAGCACGCCGAGCGTGCTGACAACGGCTTCCTTTGCCATAAAGCCCGCGATGAGCGAGGTGCATACGCGCCAGTCCGCAAAACCGAGCGGCGCGAAGAGCGGCGCGAGAAGTCCACCGAGCGCGGCGAGAAGGCTCTGCGAATTGTCCGAAACCGGGTTGATGCGCGTGTCGAACGTCTGCAAAAACCAGATCACAAGGCTTGCCACGAAAATGACGGTAAAAGCGCGGTGAAGAAAGTCCTTCGCCTTGTCCCACATGAGCTGGAGCGTTGTGCGCACCGAGGGCATGCGGTAGTTCGGCAGCTCCATCACAAACGGGATGGGGTTGCCGCGAAAGAGCGTTTTTCCGAACACGAGCGCCGCCAGAATGCCGATAAGGATGCCGAAAACGTACAGTCCGCCCATGGCGAGCGCCTTATACTTCGGGAAAAACGCCGCGACGAACACGGAATAGATGGGGATCTTGGCGCTGCAGCTCATAAACGGCGTGAGAAGCACGGTCATGCGGCGGTCACGATCGCTCGTGAGCGTCCGCGTTGCCATGACCGCCGGAACAGTGCAGCCAAAGCCGATGAGCATCGGCACAACGCTTTTTCCGGAAAGACCGATCCGGCGCAGGAGCTTGTCCATCACGAACGCGACACGCGCCATATACCCGGTGTCCTCCAGCATGGAGAGGAAAAAGAACAGCACCACGATCACCGGCAAAAATTCCACCACATTGCCGACGCCGCCGAAAAGCCCATCGATCACAAGCGAGTGTACAACCGGATTGATGCCGTAAGCCGTGAGCGCTGCGTCTACCACCCCCGCCAGCGCATTGATCCCCATAGCGAGCAGATTGGATAAAAACGCGCCGATCACTTCAAACGTGAGATAAAAGACCAGCAGCATAATGCCGACAAAGATCGGCAGGGCGAATATACGGTGGGTAAGGACGTTATCGATGGCGCGCGAACGTTTCCGCTCGCGGCTCTCCTCGGGTTTTTTCACCGTTTCAGCGCAGACCGATTCGATGAAGGAATACCGCATGTCGGCAATGGCGGCGTTGCGGTCGAGCCCCGTTTCGCGCTCCATTTCCACGATACTGTGCTCGCACAGTTCCAGCTCGTTTTCGTCGAGCGCGAGACGCGCAACGATATCGCTATTTCCCTCGATCACGTTCATGGCCGCCCAGCGGGCGCTCATCCGGGCGCGCTCGGCGTGGTCTTCCACCACGTGCGTCACGGCGTGGATGCAGCGGTGGACCGGCCCTGGCGGACAGAAGTCATACACCTCCGGCTTGCGCCCGGCGGCCGCCGTGCGGCAGGCGAGCTCCGTCAGATCGGCGATGCCCTCGCCCTTCGCCGCGCTGATCGGCACGACCGGGATGCCGAGCAGCTCCGAGAGCTTCACGGTATCGACCGTTCCGCCGTTGGCGCGCACCTCGTCCATCATATTCAGCGCGAGCACCATCGGCACCTGCATCTCGATCATCTGCAGCGTGAGATAAAGGTTTCGCTCAATGTTCGTGGCGTCCACGATGTTGATGATGCCGTCGGGCCGGCCGTCAAGAATGAAATCACGCGTTACGATCTCTTCGGCGGAATAGGGCCGCAGCGAATAGATGCCCGGCAGGTCAACGACCTCGTCGCCCTTCGTGTTGCGGATGCTGCCGCTTTTGCTGTCCACCGTAACGCCGGGGAAATTGCCGACGTGCTGATTGCTTCCGGTGAGCTGATTGAAAAGCGTCGTTTTGCCGCAGTTCTGGTTTCCGGCAAGAGCGAATCTCATGCGAGCTCCACCTCCACCTTGGCGGCGTCCTCCAGCCGCAGCGAAAGCGTATACCCGCGCAGAAATACCTCCACCGGATCCCCCATCGGCGCAATGCGCGTTACGGTAATGTGCGTTTTGGGAATGACTCCCATATCAAGCAGCCGGAGCCGGAGAGCGCCCTCGCCTCCGACGCTTCGGATGATCCCCGACTGTCCCACATGCAGTTTATCCAACGTCATTTCTTTTTCACCCACTTTTTATTGTATTCTCTATTTTACGGCATTATCGTCAAAAATCAATATCCAATCTGCCGGTTTTCTCCCGCCTTACACTTTTACTGAAAACGTATATTGATTTCCTCTTTCGTCTCTGCTAATATAGTACACAAGATACAACGATATCCGTATTATATATACCGGAGGTTTCATCATGTGCGCACAAGCTCTGCCGGAAGGCGTTTACCGCGAAGAGATCGTTTTCACGCCGGAGGAGGCGGACAGCTTTGGCCGCGTCCGGCCCGACGCGCTCGCCCACCGCTTTCAGGAGATCGCCGCGGTACACCATGCCTCGCTCGGCGTCGGGCAGGAGATCGCCGTGACGAAGGGCTGCTTCTGGGCGCTTGCGCGCACGGAGATGCGCATTTCCCGGCTGCCCGCCGTGGACGAGCGCGTGTTTCTCGACACATGGGTCGGGCGGCAGTCGCATGGGCTGTTCTGGCGGCACTACCGGATCGCCGGCGAGGACGGCGCGGCGCTTCTCTACGCCGTTTCGATCTGGGTCATCATGGATATCGAGAGCCGCGCGCTCACCAAAGATCACGCCTGGGCCGTCGTTTCGCGCGTCACGGTCGAAGGAGAACTGCCCGCGGCGTTCAAGCCCATTCCCTTCCCCCGTGAGCTCCCGCAGCGTAGTTCCCGCCGCGTGACCGACGCCGAAACCGACGGAAACGGCCATCTCAACAACTGTCTGTATCTCCGCTGGGGGCAGGATCTGCTGCCGGAGGAATTCGCACGCACGCATACGCTGCGCAGCGTCTGGATCGAATATCGGAAAGAATTGCCGCGCGGCACAGAATCGGAGTTGACGTATTCGCTCAGCGGGAGTACTCTGTATGTGCGGGGAACCGCAGAAAACAAAGAACGATTTTTGCTGAGGATGGAATATGATGAAACGGTTTGAAAGCGATTATCTGGAAGGCGCGCATCCCGATGTGCTCCGGGCCCTGATCGAAACGAACGGCGAGCAGACCCCCGGCTACGGAGAGGACCCCCACTGCGAAGCCGCCCGCGCCCTGCTGCGCGAGCGCTGCGCTCTGCCGGAGGGCGAGGTGCAGTTCCTCGTCGGCGGCACGCAGGTCAACCGCACCGTGATTGCCTCGATCCTGCGCCCCCATCAGGGCGTCGTTGCGGCGGACACCGGCCACATCGCCGCGCACGAGACCGGCGCGATCGAAAACTCCGGCCACAAGGTGCTGACCGTACCGAACACGGACGGCAAGATCGCCGCCGCGCAGGTTGAGGAGCTTTGCCGCGCGCATTACGCCGACGCGAGCTTTGAGCACACGGTGCAGCCGGGCATGGTGTACATCTCGAACCCCACGGAGTTCGGCACCGTGTACACACGCGGCGAGCTGGAAGCGCTCCACGCCGTGTGCAAAGCGCGCCATCTCCCGCTCTTTATCGACGGCGCACGTCTCGGCGCCGCGCTCTACAGCCCGGTGTGCGACTATACGCTCGCGGACATGGCGCACATGTGCGACGTGTTCACGATCGGCGGCACAAAAATGGGCCTTCTCTTCGGCGAGGCGGCAGTGTTCTCCGCGCCGGAGCTGGCTAAGGATTTCCGTTACTTCATCAAGCAGAACGGCGGCATGCTGGCCAAGGGTCGTCTTCTCGGCGTGCAGTTTTACGCAGCCTTCAAGGATGGGCTCTATGACCGCATCGGCGCGGAGGAAGTGCGTCTTGCGCTTCGTCTGCGCGACGGCTTCCGCGCCCGCGGCTGGGCCTTCCTGGTGGAGTCCCCCTCCAACCAGCAGTTCCCCATTCTGCCGGACGCGCTCATTGAGCGGCTAAAGCCGGAGTTTTCGTGCAGCCATACGCAGTCTTTCCCCAACGGCATGAGCGCCGTGCGCTTCTGCACGAGCTGGGCGACGACCGACGCCGACATCGACGCGCTGCTTGACGCCGTTCCCATCAACGCCTGAACCGCATAAATATTGCCAAAGCCGCCCCGCCCGGATCGATTTTTCGGGCGGGGCAGCTGTCTGTTAGAAAGGTTGCGCGATAGTTGGTGGCGCAACCGGCAGCGGGGTGTTATATTGACGGCAAAAAGGAGGTCATTTCCATGAAAATTTCCATTCTTATGGCTGTCGTGTCGCTTCTGATCCTCGCCGTTGGCGTTTATGTGCTCGTGCTTCTCATCCGTGCGCTGCGAAAGTACATCCGCTCCGAGCCCGTGCGGAAGGAAAAGGCAGCGAGCGCCCGATCGCTCGGCGAGGTATTGAAGCGCCGCCGGACGGAGTGCAAAATGACGCAGGAGTTTGTGGCGGAGGCGCTGGGCGTCAGCCGGCAGGCGGTCTCCAAGTGGGAGAGCGGAGTTTCCCATAGTTAAAGATACCACACCAAATATAACGAATCCACGCTTATATGATACTGCATGAAAAAAGGTACTTGATAAAAGCAATGAAGCGCAATATCAAGTACCTTTTTGATTTGTTTTTTACATGGTTATTAAGAGAATTACTCTTATTCCGAAGTCCTCAATCGTTCCACCACAGTTCCTTTGTTAAAGAAGTGGAGAACGATCAGCGGAATGACCGCAGCCAGCAACAGATAAAGCACGCCGATGACCAAAGCTGGAACCAATGTAATGTGCAGAGTAAAGAACCACATAGATGGCGAGTTCAAGACATTTTTCAGCACCGTCACAGCAAGCAGCAGCGCAACCACTCCACCAATGATGTCTGCACCAGCGGCATAGTAAACGCCTTCATAAACCATCAGCCTTTGAAGCTGGCGATTTGTCATACCGATACTCTGCATAGTCGCAAACTCATGGCGACGGGTAATAATATTGGTGATGATCATATTTGTAAAGTTAATCAATCCTGCCAATGCCATGATACAGCCAATCAGACTACCTACAACCCAAACCATACTTGCAACAGAATTTAATTGTTCTTTCAGTAATTTTGTTGAGGTATAGGTAACAGAGGGGTTCTTTTCAACATAACTGCTCAGAAAGTCCTCCATTTGCGGATGCAGAGAAGCATCCATATTAAATCCATAGTTCAACAGGGTCGGGGTCGTGTAAATCTGTTTGAATACGGTGTCTGGTAAATACACAAAAGGCGCATCGCCGCCAATATGCATCGTAGCCGTAGTTGTTGTCGGCGTTTCGTCCTCAGTCCCAACGGTGCAGGCTTTTGCCAGAATTGTGCAGGTTTTGACTAACTCACCATCCCTGTAAAAAGAAATGCTATCACCGATCTGCAACTGCTCTGACAGGGATGTTGTTTTCGGGCCACCACTCAGTCGGTCTAATCGGTTTCCGATAATGACATATTCTCCGGTTAGCATTTTCTGTTTCAGTACATTAGGATCTGTTTCACCATCATAAATCATCATGTCAGACCAAAAATGTTCGGAAGCGCCATAGACATTTCCAAAGAAAAGATTTTCTGCATCCGGGGCAGTATTCAGCGCATAATTCCCGAAAGACTTGCTAATCCCATTTTCATATTCAAAAGTATTTGTGCAAGTAAGTCCCTCAAAGCCGTAATCCACAAGCACGTTACCGTCATCTACGGTGTTACGGTAAAGATACCGTTCTTCTTCCAGACCGTTCTGCTCACGGATCATATCTACTACTTGCTGTGGAAGTGCATCTTCGTGATGTCTAAAGCCCTCCTGAACATTGACTGCAATCGAATTGTAGACGGTAAAATCTGTTTTTGTTGTGCGGGTAATCCACTTTTCTTCATCCATACTCTGTGTCACGATGATAATAGAGTTGAACAGAACGATACACAAAAGCATAGAAACAACAATGAATACACAACGGCGTCTGTTACGTCCTAAGTTAGAAAATGCCATGTGAGAGAGCTTTGCTCCACTGATTCGTGTAACCGTTTTCTTTTTATAATCATCCTGCTCCGTATAACGAATTGCCTCCATGGGAGATACTTTTGATGCCTTTTTGGCCGGTTTGCGGGTACTGATAAACACTGTCAAAATCGTAAACAATGCGGCTATAACAAATAGCATAGGAGATGCCGATGCCTGCAAACTTGCCGTAGAATACTCATAACTGAAAATTCGCATTACTACCGGAAGCAACGCCCTGCCTGCAAAGAACCCGGCAATTAAACCGATCGGCAGACCGATTAGGGTCAGCCATACCGTCTGCCGATTGACGATGCTTTTAATTTGCCGTGTAGAAGTACCAATCATCCTCAATAAGCCATATTGCCGAACATCCTGCATAACGGAAATATCAAAAATATTATAAATCAGCAGATAGCCGCACAATACAAACATCAGCACAAATACTACGGCAAATAAGATGGACTCCGGAGAAATCATGGCTTTTCCCATCTGGTTTTCAACAGAGAGGATAAAGTTATCCGCAGACATATCCTTTGGATTGCCCCCGATGGAGTAGACAAAGTCATCCATCTGCTTCTGAATGTTCGTCTTGTCTTTCAGCACAACATCAGAAAAAGTAACCCCTGAGATTTCTCCATCCACTGCGCGGGTATTTTTCACCACATCCGGATTATCTTTTACAAACTGCTCCGAAAAAACGGCCACACTGACCATATCGTTGCTTGCTTCCCACCAGCCGGAAAGCACCATATCATAATGATAAGTTTTTCCACGCAGTTCAAATTCCAGCGGAACTTCTGCTCCGATCTCCGGCTCCACACCAAGGGCTTTCAAAGCCAGTTCGGTAGTAGCAATTTCATTCGCCTTTTCCGGCGCTGAACCATGCGTTGGCACACAGAATGTAAGTTCCTGCTGTATGCTGTCCGCATAGTTTAATTCAACAGAATGACCCACGGCGTTGCTTGCATAGCCAATCGTCCGCCGATGACCTGCCTGCTCCACAAAATCACTGTTTTTCAGTTGCTCAAACTGTTCCTCTGTCATGTACCCAAAGGTTCCATCTGCCTTACTGCCTTTCTGCATCTGCATAGAGAGCTGCATGGAGGATACCATGTTAAATGCCAGTGAAGTGATGGATGTAAACAAAAATGCTGTCAGAACGATTGCAAGAATCGCCGCCAGATTACGAACCTTATTCTTCTTGAAATATTGTTTAGACAGGTGCTTGATGGTTTTGGTATTATTGTTGCCAAATAGAATATCGCTCATGTCATCTCCCCCTTTACTGCATAATTCTGCCATCCTCAATCCGAATAATGCGGTCGGCAAGCTGGGCGATTTCATTGTTATGGGTAATCATTACAAGTGTCTGGTGGAACTTCTGGCTGGTTACTTTCAGAAGCCCCAGCACATCACTGCTAGTCTTACTGTCCAGATTGCCGGTCGGTTCGTCGGCCAAGACGATAGCGGGCTTTGATACCAAGGCGCGGGCAATGGCTACACGCTGCTGCTGACCGCCGGAGAGATTGTTTGGCATATTGTTCAGCTTATCCTCCAGCCCCAGTATCTGAACGACTTCTTTCATAAACTTCTTGTCTATCTTGTTTCCGTCCAGCTCCACGGGTAACACAATATTTTCGTAAACATTCAACACCGGAACCAGATTGTAGTTCTGGAAGATGAAGCCGATCTTTCGCCTGCGGAAGATAGTAAGCTGCTCGTCTTTCAATGTAGAGAGGTCGCGCCCATCCACAATGACCTTGCCGGAAGTAGGCACATCCAGCCCGCCGATCATGTTTAGCAGAGTGGATTTGCCGCTGCCGGAGGTTCCAACAATTGCTACAAATTCCCCCTGCTCAACAGAGAGGTTCACACCATCCAGGGCCTTTGTGATATTCGGCTTTGCACCGTAGTATTTTTTCAGTTCAGTCGTTTGCAAAATGCTCATAAAGAACACCATCCTTTCTTTTTGATAAATCCATTATAACGACCAAACCTCACAGAAATGTCACAGCCAGCATAATAAATTGCCCTGAAATGTCACAATCCTGTGACATTTCAAAAAAACAGGTTATTCATGGGGAAGAAAAACGGAGAATGTTGAACCTGTTCCTACTTGAGAAGTTACTTGTATATAACCGTTCTGTAAGCTAATAATTTCCCTTGCAAGATACAACCCAATGCCGATTCCCTCTATATCGTGGACATCTTCTTCCCGATAAAAGCGCCTAAAAATTGCTCCTTGCTGGTTTTCGGGAATACCTTTGCCGGTATCGGTAATGCTGACTTTCAGGTGCATTTCCCAGCTTTCAACGCAAACACGAATAGAACCGTACTCCGGCGTGTACTTAACTGCATTATCCAATATGTTAAATAAGGCTTCTGCTGTCCATTTGCGGTCATGGGAAACAACCAATGTTTCCGGGCAGTTTACTTCAACTTGTATGTGCTTTCTTTCAGCGTTCAGAAAAATACCGCCCAGCGCCATAGCAAGAGTATCATAGATAGGCTGCTGTTTCTTTTCAAGTGAGATAACGCCAGTTTCAAGTCGGGAAGTTTTTATCATAGCCTGCATTAAGAAATCCAGTTTATCAAGCTGTGTGCCACTGGCAAGTAGAAATTCCCGCTGTTTATCCGGTGGCACTTCTTGTTCTAATAAGGTGGCATTTATCATTTTTAAGTTTGCTATCGGTGTCTTTACCTGATGAGAAATATCGGAAATTAACTCCTGTAAGTCAGCTCGTTCACTGGCAACGCTGTTTTTGCTTTCCTGCATAACCTCATAAAGACGCACCAGCCGATGATTGATTTTATAAAATAGGTTTTCTTCTTCGGCAACCTGTGATACATCTATTTTTCCATTCATCATTTCGTCTAAGGTGCAGCAAAGCATTTCAGAAAACAAAGTCAGCTTTCGCCGTATCAGTATCACAAAAGCAGTAACACAAAGTAGAAAAAGCAGACCAAAAGCCATGCTACAAAATACCACAGACATTTCTTTGGTCAGGATATATAGAACCGAAAACATGACCACTGATAAAAGTAAAATGGTAGTTGCCAGTATTATGCAGACTTTATTTAAGGAGAGTTTTTTTGAAATCATTTTTGCGCTCCTCCAATCCACATATAGCCCATACCGTAAACGGTTTTGATGTAGGAATGCTGGTTCGTTTCAATTTTACTGCGGATGCGGCTGATCGTTGTGGTTAGTGCGTGTTCATCCACATAATTTTCATCTACATCCCACAGCTTTTCAAGCAATACCTGACGTGTCAGGACAGTTTGAGAATTTCTTGTCAGCACTTTTAATAAACGATATTCCAACGATGTAAGGGTAATCGGCTGTCCTGCGAGACAGGCTGATAATTCGGAAAAATTGATATACAAATTCCCGTCATCGTAGAAATCGCCGCCGGATTGTGCTGAAATGCGGTTCAGTAAAGCAGATACTTTCTTTTGGAACACGCTGATAGGAAAGGGCTTTGTTACATAATCATCTGCGCCCAATTCAAATCCTTTCAGCATATCGCTTTCCATATCATTTGCGGTTAGAAAAATCACGGCGGTATCAGGACGGCGTTCTTTTACCTCATGGCATATATCAAACCCGTTCCCATCTGGCAGATTGACATCCAAAACGATTAAATCATAATCCTGTTTTTCAAGAAATCTTATGGCAACAGCCTTTGACATAGCCCCATCCACGGAATATCCGACAGCCGACAGATTATAGCTTAATGTCTTATTCAAAAGCTGGTCATCTTCAACAACCAGTATTCGCATAGTATCACATCCTTTTTCTTTTTATAGTATCAGCAAAATGTCACAGAAACCTCACAACGAGAAAAAATTTAATATTCTGTCAGTTCCACAATTACATTACTTTGCAGATACAGCCAGTCCGTAAATTCTTTCGGGCTGGCTGTTCCTGTTTTTACAGCCTTTTTTCTCTGCAAGGCTTCTTTCTTAAAGTCGGAAAAGGCAGCCTGTATTTTTTCCAGACGGTCA
>ERZ857480.97412-NODE-151280-length-57380-cov-10.0000_pt1 | contig 57380 bp, 52 predicted proteins | sample MGYA00519767_ERZ857480 | MGnify/ENA primary metagenome ERZ857480 (study PRJEB31778, sample SAMEA3449210) | human gut metagenome | biome: human gut; feature: human-associated habitat; material: faeces | place: United Kingdom | collected 2010/2012 ...
AGTATGATTCCGCCCGGCAAGCCGCCCTTTCCGCGGGCAATATTCCGGAGGAGGTCTATGATAACCTCATCGCGGTCGTGCACGAATATCTGCCGATCCTGCACCGCTATATCGCGCTGCGCAAAAAAGTGCTCGGTGTGGAGGAACTCAAAATGTACGACGTGTACGTTCCGCTGGTGGAGCTGCCAAAAAAGGATATTCCGTATCAGGAGGCACTCCGCATGATGCAGGAAGGTCTCGCGCCGCTGGGTGACGAGTATCTCGCGCAGGTAGACCGCGGCACGAAGGACGGCTGGATCGATGTCTATGAGAATCAGGGCAAGACCAGCGGCGCCTATAGCTTCGGTTCCTACGACAGCAAGCCGTATATCCTGCTCAACTATACCGATACGCTCAAAGATGTATTTACGATTGTACACGAGATGGGTCACTCCATGCACTCCTACTATACGCGCAGGACGCAGCCGTTTACCTATGGCGACCACTCGATTTTTACCGCTGAAGTGGCATCGACCGTCAACGAATCACTGCTGATGCACCATCTGCTCGACAAGGAAACGAACGAAACCATGCGCAGATACCTCATCAACTACTATATCGAGGAATTCCGCACGACCCTGTTCCGCCAGACGATGTTTGCGGAATTTGAAATGCTGACGCACAAGGAAGTCGAAAACGGCGGTGTGCTGACGGCGGAATGGATGTGCAAGCTCTACAATGATCTGAATCATCAATATTTCGGTCCTGCGCTCGCCCCTGACGAGTATATCCAATACGAATGGGCGCGCATCCCGCATTTTTATCGGGCATTCTACGTCTATCAGTACGCGACCGGCTACTCCGCGGCAACAGCAATTTCTGCAAAAATTCTCGCGGAGGGCGAAGCCGCCCGCAAAAACTATATCGAGTTCCTCAAGAGCGGTTCCTCCAATGATCCTGTGGAGCTGCTCAAGATCGCCGGTGTGGATATGTCCTCTCCGGAGCCGATCCGCATGGCGATGGAAACCTTCAAAGGACTGGTCGAAGAACTCGAACAACTGATGCAGGCCTAATACTGCGCGCAAGAAACCCTGCCGCCGCCCGCGTACCTTGTGCGGACGGCGGCAGGGACTATGTGCTTGCACCGATCATCTAGGTTTGCAAGCGCTGCAAAACGAGCTGCTGAAACGGGAAACTGTCATGGGTGATGCCGAATGGATATAGAATAGTTGAGGATATGTGATGGAAAGTAAAAAAGTATTTATCTATGCCAACGATACGGAAATGTCCGCGAAAATTGAAAAACTACTCCGCAAAAAACTGGTAAAATCCGGCCTGCGCGTCTACGAGCAGCTGGAAGCCGATACCGCATTGATCATTTGTATCGGCGGAGACGGCACCCTGCTGCGCTGCCTCAGAAGCTGTGATTTTCCGACGATTCCGGTCGTCGGTATCAACACCGGACATCTGGGATTTTTCCAGGAGCTGATGCCGGACAAGATCGATGATTTTATCTTCCAATATCAGCAGGGAAATTTCACTGTGCATTCCTACAGCACCGTCAAATCCCGCGTAGAAACCTCATCCGGCACGATGCGCCAGATCGCGCTCAACGAAATTGCCATCAAGGGCGTGCCGAACTATCCGGTACAGCTGAATATCTCCATCAACGATTCCTTTATCGAGCGTTTCAGCGGTGACGGCATCTGTGTCTCCACCCCTGCAGGCAGCACCGCCTACAACTATTCGCTGGGCGGCGCGATTGTCGATCCGCGTCTGAATCTGATGCAGGTCGCGCCGATCGCACCGATCAACACCGTTGCCTACCGTTCGTTTACTTCCAGCATCCTGCTGCCTGCAAACGACAAGCTCTCCATCATTCCCTGCGACGATGACCACCGCCATCTGAGCATCGTGGCAGACGGCTTCGCTGAAAACTATGAGGACATCCGTCGTGTTGAGCTTTCACTTTCCCGCAAAAAAATCAATCTCGTGCGCTTTGAGTACACGAACTTTTGGGAAAAAGCAAAGTCCAAGTTTTTGTAGGCTGCCCGCAGCCCTCGTCCTCATCTGCATCCATCCACCTCAGGAAAATTTTAGAGAAAGAGAAACACTCCATGTCGCAATTTCAATACATCGTAACCAAAGAAGATCGAGAAGCCGAACGTTCCGTCAAAGAGCTGGTGCGCGCCAATTTCACCTTTTCCTCCCGTCTGATGACCAAGCTGAAACAAAAGCACCTGGTCAAGCTGAACGGTGAGACCATGCAGTGGTGGATCACGCCGGAGGCAGGCGATATCATCACTGTTGAACTTCCCGAGGAAAAGAGCGATTTCCCGCCGGAGGATATTCCGATTGCGGTGGTTTATGAGGATGCCGACCTTCTGGTCATCAACAAGCAGCCCGGCGTGGTCGTTCACCCGACCAAGGGCAAACCCTGCCACACCATCGCTAACGGTCTGATGCAAAAGATGCTCGTGGAAGGTGAAAACTACAAGATCCGTTTCGTCAATCGCCTGGATATGAATACATCCGGGCTTTTGATCGTAGCCAAAAACAGCCACGCGCAGGACGCTCTGACCAAACAGATGAACGCGTCCGCACGTGGTCTGCATAAAAAATACAAGGCAATCGTCGTGGGCGAAATGCCCGCAGACAGCGGCACCATCGACCTGCCGCTCGGACGCCCCGACCCGGAGGAAGTCGAGCGCTGGGTGCTGCCGGTCGAGCAAGGCGGTTATCCGTCCGTCACCCACTATCAAGTGCTCGATCGCTTCCATGGACATTCTCTGGTAGAACTGGAGCTCGAAACCGGACGCACGCACCAGATCCGCGTGCATCTGTCCTATCTCGGCTATCCGATTCTCGGTGATCATCTGTATTGCAACGGCGATCCCTTCGCCTATCGCCGCCTGCATGGCGAGCAGCGCGAGATGCCCTGCAGCGCGCGCTCCGCTGTTGATAGGAACGATGACTGCCCGCGCGCCTGCGCTTCCGCTGCCAAGGATGGCGCGGCGCGCGGCCAAGGCGGCAAGGAGATCGTCTCCGATCTGATCGACCGGCAGGCGCTGCACGCCTTTTCCCTAACCCTCACGCACCCCGTCAGCGGCGAGACCCTGCATTTGGAAGCGCCCCTGCCGGCGGACATGCTGGCCGTAATTGCAAAGCTGAAAGAGTAAAAAGTACGCACACGCCTGATAAACGTGTGCGTAAGTAAATTACGGAACAATACTAATAATACTGATTCAGCAAGAAATCAGCCAGATGCACGATCTTGATCCCGTTGATATTCCCTGCGGCCAGTTCATCCAGCGTTACCACATATTTCGGATGGTGGTCTTTGATCTCAAGCAGATTGGCGATCTCCCGGTCGGATTCTTCCGGCAGATTGCGGCATACCTGTACATAGATCCGTTCGTCTCGCCGTACAGCCACGAAATCGATTTCTTTGCTCGCATTCTTGCCGATATACACATCATAGCCCTTTCGCCGAAGTTCAAAGTATACGATATTTTCGAGCATCGCGGCAACAGATTTCGGGTTGAAGCCCAGCTTGCAATATTTAAGCGAGGCATCAGCAAGATAGAACTTCTCCTGTGTTTTGAGAACGCTCTTACCCTGCAAGTCATAGCGCTGGCAGCGATAGATCACAAAAGCCTTTTCCAGCCATTCCAGATAATTATACACGGACTCCACGGAGATGGAACGGCCCTCGCTTTTCAAAAATTTCACGATTGCGTTTGCGGAGAATGTCTTGCCTACATTCTCGATCACATACTTCACGACACGGTTGAACAGATCAAAGTTTGTGATATTGTGCCGCTTCGTAATGTCACTGGTAATGACAGAACTGTAAATCCCCTCGACGATCTGATACGCCGAACGCTCATCGAAGCTGCCAAGAGCAACGATCGGAAATCCGCCCATACGAATGTATTCCTTTAAAAGTTCCTTTGCGTTACGGTCCTCTTCCTTTTTGAATTCCAGATATTCGGCAAAGGATAGCGTAAAGACCGGAATGGAAATATAGCGCCCTGTCAGATAGGTGGATATTTCACCGGACATCAGCTTGGAATTGGAGCCGGTCACATAAATATCTGCTTTCGTATCCTCCAGCAAACTGTTGACGGCCCTTTCCCATCCGCTGACCTCCTGTACTTCATCCAGCAAAAGATAGTACCGCTCACTGTCTTCCATTCTGCCTTTAATATCACGGTACATCTGTTTCGCGGTCATGTCCTCATCCAGTTCTTCCGAGGTATATCGCAGATAGATCACATGATTGGCCGGAACACCGTTCTGCATCAAGTCATCCCGCAGCATATCTAAAATGGTTGATTTCCCGCAGCGGCGGATACCTGCGAGGATCTTCACCAGTGGAGTATCGCGATACGTTTTCAGTATATCCAAATAGTAAGGTCTAACGATCATAATATCCCCTCCTTACCATCAGTTTACCCAAAAACTTTTTAAAATACAATAGTTTTTACTGAAATTTCGTAAAAACTTTTAAAAATCGTTGACTTTTTATTGGACTCATTTGTTTTTATCATGTTCTGTTCTCCAGCTGCCATAGGCTAGGATCGCAAAGCATGCGGTTAGACCAAATCTACGGGCAACAAACACCCCTGTGTGTATGCATTGTACCGTGGCAATACAGGCGGATATGAGAAAGCCTGTCGTATAAAGAATAAATCTTTTGTTCATTTTGCGTCCCCCCTATATGTTGCGCGTGTCTTTTACGCAGTCTTTGCGTCTGCATATGCAGCGACTACAAACATTTTTCCCTGACTGCTGCAGGCAAGCAGCTTACCGTCGCAGTCCACATCGAAGCCTGTATATTCTGCTTCCGGCAGCTGCATAGTGCTTTTTGTTTTGTACGTCAAATCATAAATCACGACCTGCTTTTGATCCTGTATCATCCATACCTGATCCCATCTCAAATAAAGCTGCACGCTGCCGTTCCTCACATCCGCGTTGCCTAAACCGTAGATTTCTTTGGCAAGGACATCATAGACCAGGCTTTCGCCGGTTTCATCTGCACAAACGATAGCGCATCTTTTGCTGATTTTTCTCCCTGTTTGCCCTCTATGATCTCAAATTCCGCAGCCGGATCCTTTCTTGAACAAAGCATTATTTCTCTATCAGTTCTGCAAGATGTCTTTCTAACGCAGCGACCTCAACCGTATGGTGCACTTTCTTACGTACATATTGTTCAATCCATTCATAAATAAATGAAATGTCTTCTTTTTTCAATTTGTGAAAGTTTTCCATCCAGAGAAATTTTCCTAGCACTTGAGAAATTTTTAGTGCGTCTGCCTCTTGCATCTGCATGCTGCATGCTTGCAAAGCAACAAGCCTTTCAACAAATTGCTCATTGTATTCCCCCTCGTGAAAAGCGGCAGCACATTCCTGTAATGTTCGAGAAAAAAGATTCTGAACGTCTGTACTCTTTTCTGCCCCGCCTTTTTCGCCTCGCATCTCTGCAAGTTCCGCTTCGATTTGTAAGTACAGTACATAGACAGGTGCCAAAATTGCAAAGATCAGTGCAAAGATACCTCTCTGTGAAAGCATCTCATCCAGTATTGTTCCTAATATCCAACCAATTGCCATCACAATGAAAAACAAAGCCTTCACGCTACCCCTCTTCCTTTCTTTTCTTGAACAAAGCATTGACTCCTGCAAATTACCATATCGTAACTTTTGATAATCATTTATCAAAATAATCATATCATATTTTGATAGCATTGAACAGCCTGTATTTTACTTCCCGGTCTATACGCTCAAAATTTCGACTTTTGAAATAGCTTAGGAAACAAATACAGGCTGCTCATTTTGAAAGATTCCTTAAAATCCCCTTATCGTTTTGCAAGGATTATTTCTCCTATAAACACCCCTGTCAGAAGCATGAAATCTTTTGCCGCATCTACACATGCAGACGGGATATTTACCATGCACACCGAATGAAGAACCACCGGCAAAATTGCAAACAGTATTGTTACGCAAAGCACAACAATTTTCTCTTGGAACTTGCCGTACGTGACATCAACTGTTTTTATCAAAAGTCCGAGTAGAATTCCGACTAATATCAATTTTGCAAATGATGCACTTAAGTTTTGCATTACCGCAATATCCTTTTCAAAATTTGCAGTTATAAGATAATGTATCATAGCTAACACGATATATCCAGCCAAAAGCTTAAGCACTTCGATGATTGATGTTTTTTTCATATGTAAATATCCCCCTCTGTCATTTGTTGAAAGTTTTGCTTATAATCAACGAAAATTCGATTGTTGACAAGAAAAGCAAAATTTCTTTAAACTAATCTAACTAAATCCATTCTTTTCTGTATAATCGTCTAAATATTGAATTTTATAAGCAAGAGCTTCATGTTTTCAAGGAAAAACACTTTTTAGATATATCCATTTTTCTATGAGCTTCCAATCAAATTATCTTCCAAAAAAGGAAAATCAGAGGATAGATCTGTCTTTAGATATGTGCCTAAATATGGATTAAACACATAAAAAAGTGTTTCATTATTATCATTGAAGGCAATCAAATAATTCGCATGTTTTTTGGAATCATTTTCATAATTCCAAAATAAGCCTTGATATGCTCTTAAACTCACTAAATTTTCTTTTGCGCATTCCTCTTCTTGGCATATCATGTCCACTGCCTGCCTATATGTATATCTCGGTAGCTGTGTAAAGAATAAAGCGAGAAGTGAAACGCATATGATTATACATAGTATGCTCTTCGCTAGTTGTTTTTGATAGAAATACCATATGAAACATATAATGCCAATCATAAGATACCAGGCATCATTGAGAATATCAGCATATATATTATCAATAAACCATAATAGCCCCTCTGCAAGTAAACAACCTGCGAACATTTTCCCCTTTTTATCCATTGTAAGGAATTGACGTAACAGGTAATTGCAGATTCTTATTATGACCTGTTATATATTTATCTGAAAAAGCTACTGCACCACTGCTACAGCATGTTGCTGCCCAAGAGTCGATAATATCGTATCCATAATAACCTGTTGAATAATGCACACCTCCACCAGCAGCTGCCGTAACTAAAACCTTGTCATAAGTTTTTCCTGCATATACAGTATGTATATTGTCAAACCAAACCTTGGTAACAACTCTATACTTTGTAAAACACACTTTTTGGCTAATCGTATCAACTAATACACCTGCTGCAACTGGAATTCCAAGTTCAGCTAAAACCGTTACAGTTATTGCACCGCCATAAGCTGCAAGAAGTGCGCTTACTACAAGTCCAACTGCTGTACCTTTGCTAAACTGAAGCATATGTCCCTCATAGCGATTACTCGAGGACAACTCACTAGCCATCGTTTTTGTATTTCCATACAAAATTTTTCCATTATATACGTAGTCCGTTCGATAGCTTTTTACAATATTAAATTCCTTTGTAGGAAACAATTCTGCAAGGGGTTCAATTGATGGTACAAAATTTTCTGTCTCCATATCAAGGGCGATGGCTTTTAAGTGTTCCTTAAGATCGTAATTTTGTCTTGATACTTTTTTGTCATTCCTATAAATATCTAAAATTGCTTTACCCGTTTGCTTATCAGTTGTTACTCGATGATCCAGTGTACCATCACAATAAATCTCTATAATGTATGAATCCTTCGTTTCTTGCACAACTGATGTCAGTTGTTCCCCATTCTTATCAATAATTGTTGATTCGAATTTTTGAATCTTAACATCATTGCCTGCGGCAAATGCGGTAACGGACATAGACATTATCATCACAACGGTCAAAACGAAACTTAGTACTTTTTTCATCATTTTATTGTTCCTTTCTTTTCTAAATACTACAACTAATACTTCACTTCACTGCTATACTTGGTCACATGTTCGCTTTTGCTTCCTGCGTATGCGTAGTAGGAGGCTTTGGCGCGATAGGTATAGCCTTTTGGTATACTTATCGTTTTAGATAATGCACAGCTAGTTGCATTTTCTGACTTTAACCAGTCATCATAGTCCTCCCATTTACCATCTTTGTATTGCTGTAAGTAAAGATGTATGGTCGCTTTTGTGGTCACTCCGATTCTTCCATACAAGGTTGCTGAAACCTCTGCTTTTCCAGACGCTATATCCAAATTCACATTTATATTGGAATAATTATCAGCCATCGGCGCGATTACATCAAACATAGATGCTGACGCAACAGTAAGGCTGCTAAAAAGCAATACACAAGCGACTAGCAATACAGTAATCGTTCTTTTCATATTCTCACCTCCTCTCTGTTATTTCTCAGAAGCTTTTGCTTCTACGTATAATAACCATCGAAAAGGTGATTTGGGGACAAGAAAATCAAAATTATTTTTTTATTTTTTTTAATACATTTTATTTAATACTCTCTGCAATACCAAACAGCTCTGCAAGTGATCTATTACTTGAAATAGAGTATACGGATATTCCATCAGACCAAATGATATAAGAATAATCGGTTTCTTCAACAGAATAACCTGTATACCCGTTAACTTTTATTTCAGAAAAACTGTCTTTCTCATTATCAATACTGATGTTCATGTTTTCTGAAACTTTCGATTGATGGTAAAGTATGATTGCATCATTTGCAGCATCTAAATATTCAATTTCACAAATATTTCCTTCCTGATAATCTCTAGTACGCACATATCCCTCCGGCACGGTCGGTTCTTTGAACACAAAGGCTTCTGCTGCGTCCGCCGGGTCCTCAAGCTCGAAGGTCACGTCCAATGTTCCCTGCTTCTCGTTGTTGGTTTCGTGCCAGATGATCGCGAAGCGGATCGCGCAGGCTGCCAGTGCCAGGATCAGGGCGGCTACCAGCGCTATAGCGACGGCGCGGCGCATCGTATATCTGCCAAAGGTCACATACTGCATGCTGCGTTCGGAATCCAAACGACCGATTTTCCGTCTGTTTTGCTGCGCCGCCTCTGCGCGCGCAGCTTCCCTTTGTGCCTTGCTTCGGATACGGTCAAAGTTTCGGATCATGCGCTTCATCCTGCGTTCGAATCGCGGTGAAAAGTTGTAGTCATATTCCAGATCGTCCGGGTCCGGAATATCGGCATAGCGTTCTTCGAGCGCTTCTTTTAAGGCTCTCTGAAATTCTGCTTCTGTCATCGCGTTTCATCCTCTTTCATTTTGTTTCGGAACAGCACTCTGGCACGCTGCAGCCGCTTTTTAGCTGCCTCGATCGTGATGCCGAGCACCCCCGCCAGTTCGCGCGTGCTGCAGCCGTAGACCGCGGACAGCAGCAATACGTCTGCCGCCCAGTCCGGCAGGCTTTGCGCGGTCTGTATGATTTCCTTATGTAATACCGCGTCCGGCGTTTCGTCAAAGCCCTTGGAGAGATTTTCCCACATGGACGCTGGCTGTTCTGTCTCATCGTCAGCACTGCCGGACATGCCAAAGTCCTGCATGCTGCGCAGCCTGCTCTCCTTTGCGAGCAGATTCCGCGCGGCGTTCCTAACGATAATAACCACGAAACGTTTCGTTTGGGGACAAGAAATTTCTCCGATTTTGTGAAAATTTTTGATCATACGCAAAAAAGACTCCTGCACGGCGTCCTCCGCCAGTTGCCGATCCTGCAAAACGCGCTGCGCTTCCCAGTGCATGAGTCTATGGTAGGTTTCATATAATTGCTTGAATTTTTCCTGTTCGGAACAGGTATTCAAAAGTTGTAAGTAAAGCTGCAGCATGTGGATACTCTCCTTCGGGTTGACCTGTTTGAACTTTTGCAAGTGTTCCTCTGTGGAGTTCCTTGCATGCTTCGGCGCAGAGCGACCGCGCAGATGCTTCCGCTTAACGATGTGTTTCCAGATACTGCTGTACGCGCTCGCCGTCGGTCGCGAATTCCACTAAACGGGTGCCGCGTTTGACATAGGCGTCGGAGCCGCAGCCCGCCAGAATCAGCACGCAGTCGCCCAGTGCTTCCGCCTTATCCAGTGCGGTGCGGACAGCCTGATCGCGGTCGGTGATGATCTGCGCCTTTTCCTTATGCGCGACGTGCGCGAGAATCTCTTCACAGATCTTCTGCACATCCTCCTTGCCGGGATCGCGCTCGGTGATGATGATAAAGTCTGCGTTGGCATCGGCGATCTCTCCTGCCTCCTGTCTGCGGTTAAAGGCCTTGCCGCCGACACAGCCGAACACGAAGCCGACCTTGCGCTGCGGATAATGGTGATGTACATAGTCGAACAGTGCTTCATAGCTCATCTTGTTATGTGCACAGTCCACGATCACGTCCACATTGCGGTCGAGCGTATAGGTTTCCATGCGTCCGGCGACCTTGACATGCGCAAGACCCTCGCGGATTGTTTCGATCGGCACGCCAAGCTGTCTGCAGACCGCGATCGCCGCCAGTGCGTTGCTGCCGTTGTAGCCGCCGCCAATATTAACGCGAAAGGCTTCTTCTCTGCCGTCCAGCACCGCCTTGACCACGATGTAGCCCGGTCCTTCTTCGACCGCAAGCCCCTGCACCTCCGCAGCACTGTCAAAGCCGAAAGTCACAGTCTTTTCACAGCTTGCCTGCGCCGCCGCCAACACCCGCGGCAGATAGGTCTTGTCCATATCCAGATTCACGCAGGCGATCCGGCTGCGGTCAAAGATCTTCAGCTTGGATGTAAAGTAATCCTCCATATCGCTGTGCTCCGCCTCTGAGATATGGTCCTCCGAAATATTCAAAAATCCGCAGACCTCATAGTGCAGGTCCGCCACGCGGTCGTATTTAAGCCCCTGCGAGGACACCTCCATCACCAGATAACGGCAGTCGTTCCGCACGCAGCCGTCAAGGAGCCGGTGCAGCTCGATGGTCTCCGGCGTCGTCAGCTTGCGCGATTTTTCGCGATGCTGTCCGTCATAGGTATAGATCCCGGACGAAAATCCGATCTCCCTGCCGCGGTAAAGGTCCAGAATCGCTTTGATCATCGTCGCAGTGGTTGACTTTCCCTTGGTTCCGGTCAACCCAATCAATTTCAGACCCTTGTCCCAGCTGCGATCAAAATAAAAGGCAGAAATCTTCGAAATGGCGGCGCGGATGTCCCCTGTCACAAGGCAAGGTACATCCGGTCCCATGTTCATATCGCGTGCTGCCACATAGCCGCAGGCGCCCTTGGCAAGCGCGTCCGCAAGGTATGCCTCCTTGAAATTCGCGCCCTTGCACAGAAACAGCGTTCCCGGCTTTACCGTCAGCGAATTGTAGGAAACATCGGTGACCTCCTGCGAGAAATCCGCGGTCTCTGCATTATCCGAGGCCAGCAGCCCCTCTGCGACCAGCATTTGTTTATATTCAGCAATTGTTTTCATGTTACATCCCTCGTGTCCTTCTGCGGATATCCGCGAATATCTTAAAGTTGATATCTGTCTATCGATACGTTTTCACGATGACATTATCTTTATTATAATGTCTTTTGCGTGCCTTTTCAATACCGCTTTTCAGTGCTGTATTGCGCCTTTTTGCGCAGTAAATCGGCTTTGTAGCAGTTTTGCCGTATTTTTATTTGTTTCTTTCCAGCTCGCTGATCGTCGCCTCCAGCACCTGATTGATCTCCGTAAAGTTCATGTTCGGCACATAGAGCGCTTCCACCTGCATGTGCGCATGCTTCGCCTTTTCAAGGCATTGCACTGTCTTATCCAACAGAATATCGAACTCCTCTGCCAGAGAAAGCAGGAAATCATCGTTTTGCGCCATGATCAGGCTGTTCATATAGTCGCTGACATCGAGCAGAATAATCTCCCGATCCTTACCGTCATCTTCTATGATTTCCCATGGTTCGAGATCATGGTACGCATTGACGGTCAGAAACGCCGTCTTGATACCGGGGATCAGCAGATGATCGATCTTTTCGTCCGGGCAAAGCGGACAATAGAAGGTTTCCACGTCTAAACCGCGATAGATCGCGCCCTCGCGCAGCACCGACATGAAACCGGAGTTCGCATAGCCCACAGGCACATCGACCAGATAGATCCGTTCCATCTCACCAAGCAGGCTCGACAGATAATGCACTGTGCCGCCTGCTGTGATAGCACTGGCAAAGAACCGTTTTTCGCGTCCGGGCGTCAGACAAATTTCATGCTCGCGGTATTCTCGTCCGACGATGTCGGCCACGACGCGGTAGATCTCACTATAGCTGATCGCCCGGTTATAGACCTCCTCCATACTCCGAAAGACGCTTTTGGCAGCGTTTAAGTAATTGTAGGCGATGCGGTACCAACGCGAACATGCCTCGTTCAGGTCGATGATCTCCTCCTTATTAAGCTGGATCCCTTCCTCGTTCCAGAATTCACCGAGATTGATGATTTTGTCAACCGCGCCCGGCGTGATCGGGTCCGTCATATGTGGACTGGTTCCGTCGATCACCGCGATCTTTCGATCCTTGAGCACGACCCCGTCGAGCGAGTTTTCGTCCGCGGAACAGTGGAGATAGTCGATATTTTCATCGAGCTTCGCAAAGTGCTCGCCGATGCGCTTCATAAAAGTGGACTTGCCGGTGCCGGGTCCACCCTTCATGCAGATGATCTTGTTCGCTTCGCGCTGTCCCAGAATATGTTTATAGTAAGAGAAAAATCCCAGCGGCGTGTTATTACCCGGGAAATAATGTCGTTCCAAAGACAAGGTTTTACCTCCTTACATGATGAGATACTTCATACTATGCCGGAGCACCTGTCCTCGTACCAAAAAAGAGCCCCTGCCGAGGCCCTTCTTGTTCATATTATATTGCATCTGCGCTGCGGCATATGCGATTCACTGCGTGTGTATACAAGTCCGCGCGATGCCGCGCATCGCGTGCTTACTGCTCGTCGTTATATTTGCGTTCCTCCGCCTGATAGCGCGCTTCTTCTTTGGCGTCCTTTGCCGCGTCCTTCGCCGCCTGTACATCCTCCTGCGATCTTGGCTCTGATGTACGCTGTACTTCCTGCGCAGGCGCCGCGTCCGCCTCCGGTGCAGTCCACGCACCTGTTTGCGGTGTTTCCGTCGTTTGCGATGCTTCGGTCATTTCAGCTGCTTCCGTCTGTGGCGTTTGCGGCGTGGTTTCCTGCGGTGCGCCCCAGTCGCCCTGTGCAGTCTGTCCTTCTGTCGGGATATCACGCGAGACCGGCGCGGTAGGCTGCGAACTTTCATCAACCGTATAGCTTGCCGAAACGACATTGCTCGGATCGATCCCGCTGCCCGGCTGTACAACGACCAGCTTCTCCGTCGCCAGCTCATAAAACGCCGTATATGCCGTATTGACATACGCATCGACAAAAAGCGCCGGAATGCTCAGAATGATCATAAAGATAATATTGCCGACACCGGAGCCGCTCACCCGATTGAAGATCGCGCTCGGCATGGCTGCAAGCAGATACCAGCCGATGAAGGTCAGCGTCAAATAAAAATATCTACCCTTATTGCCCATCATCAGACGTTTACTTTCCTCAATGCACTGGCTCGGTGTGTAGTCCGGATGATCGATCATCACGTAAAATGCCTGACTGTAGCGGATCGTCGCGATGATACCGGGAATGCCAAAGAGCAGCGACCAGAGGAAAATCTTCACGCTCATCAAAAGGAACAGCAGGAATGCTTTGCCGAAATTACTGAACCCCTCAAACAGCAGTGTGCCGTCCGATCTTCTGGTTCTGAAAAAGGTCAGAAGATACATGGTCAACCCGAACGAAAACGGTCCGCTGATCAAAAAATCATAAATGTCTGAGCCGTATGAAATATCATAAACAAAGGGCTCTCCGTAGATGCCCTGCTGCAGCGTATAGGTGTAGGTAAAAAACTGATCTAGGATCAGACCTACCCCGCTGGTCAGCAGAAAATAAATGAACAATACAAGCGTGACCGGTTTCCAATTTCCAGAAAGTGTGTTTCTTGCGATTTCTCTGATTTTGGACGCCGGTTCGATAATAATGTGGTTTCCCATAATAACTCCTTTTTCCATTTGTGATTGAATCAATTGCCCTATTTCGTATATCTTAACATGATTTTAATTTTTTTACAAGTCCTCTGAAAAATATCGCGGCGCAATGCGTCAAAAATACTGAAATGCCGATGGTAGCGGGATTTCCGCCTCCATCTGCGCCGCATCGGCCCAGATCCAGTCGTGCGCCGGACCGTCCGCTTCACAGCTGCACGTGATATAATATCCCGTCATATGCCATTCAACATGCGTAAAAATATGCTTGTATTCGCTATGCCGCTGCAAGCCGGTCGGCATGCAGCCCCATGCTTCTGCGGTCCGCAGCGCCTCTGCGGCGGTCATTTTCTGTTCCAGATTCGGATATTGGTACAGCCCCGCCAGTATGCCCTTCGCGCCGCGTTTCTGCACCGCGAGCTGCTCGCCGCACTGCAGAATAAAGACGGTCATTTCAATGATCTTGCGTTCTTTTTTTGCGGTCTTGACCGGATAGCGATCAAAGGTCTGATGCTCTCCGGCTCCGCAAAACGCGCGGATCGGGCAAAGTTCACATTTCGGCGTACCGTTCGGCACACAGACAATCGCACCGATCTCCATGAGCCCTTGCGTAAACACGCCGCATTGTTTCTGCGGATACAGGGTCTGCAGCATAAGCGCATAGCGCCGTTTGGTCGACTGCAGCAGAATATCCGTATCATCTTCTGTCAGTCGGCTCATCACGCGCAGCACATTGCCGTCAACAGCTGCGACACGCTCGTCGAAACAGTTGGATGCGATCGCACCCGCCGTATACGCCCCGATGCCCGGGAGTTTCAGGATCTCCTCATATCGCGCTGGGAAGCTTCCCTCATATTCTTCCATGATCATTCTCGCTGCTTTCTGCATATTGCGCACGCGATTATAGTAACCAAGTCCTTGCCAGAGCTTGAGGAGGGTTTCCTCTTCCGTCTGTGCCAACGCCTGTACGTTTGGCAGCGCTTCCATCCATCGCCTGTAATAATCCCGTACCGCCTCCACTCTCGTCTGCTGCAGCATAATCTCGGAAACCCAGACATGATAGGGATCTTTATCTTTTCTCCACGGCAGATCACGTTGGTTTTCTTGAAACCATGACATGACTGCCTGCGTAAATTCTTGATCGATCGTTTTCATGCATACCTCTTGCAAATGATTTATACAGGCATATCATAACATAAACTGCATGCGCGCCGCAAGCATCAGTTATACGCAGCAGGTATCGATCCGGAGGAAATAACTGCTGTATGTTCAAAAAATCAAGGAAAAGCGCGAAAAAAAGTTGACAGGCTCTCTGATATACAGTAAAATATTTTTGAAAAATTATTGCTAGGGGAGCTTTTGCTGAGATTTACCAAAGGGCTTTCGTGAAGAGGTCACTTCTTAAACAGTGAACTTCCGCATTGTCCTAGGATAAACCCTCATAACCTGATCCGGTCAGTACCGGCGTAGGGAAGCAGCAACATCAGTTTTATTCTCATGGCTATGCAGTGTATGGCTTCTGCGCTATGCGATGCTGTGAGTACCAGTTCCCCTCCTATTTATGACAGGAGGTTTTTTTATGTCACAGATTTCATCAACTCAAAACAGCAAACGCAATCTTTACAGCCTTGTTCTCTGTGCGATTCTGATCGCACTCTCTTTTGTCCTCGGTATGGTCAAGATCATTCCGATGCCTTACGGCGGCTCGATCACGCTGTTCAGTATGTTGGCAGCGACCCTTACCGGCTACTTCTGCGGGCCGAAATGGGGTCTTACCTCAGGCGTTGCGCTCGGTCTGTTAAACCTGATCATCGACCCGGTCATCCTGTTCCCGATGCAGGTGCTTCTCGACTATGTTTTGGCGTTCGGCTGTCTGGGGCTTTCCGGATTTTTCAGCAATAAGAAAAACGGCTTGTACATCGGTTACATCGTTGCGATCATCGGCAGATTTATCTGCTCCTTCCTCTCCGGTTTTATCTTCTTCGGTGAATACGCGCCGGAAGGCATGAATCCGGTTTGGTACAGCTTTTTATACAATATCTTCTACATCGGCGGCGAAGGCGTGCTGACTCTGATCGTGCTGGCATTACCGCCGGTTAAGAATGCAATCTATCGCCTCAAGAAAGAACGTTTTTAGTAAGCAATCATCACTTCCACCTGTCTTACGCAAGCAGACGTGCAAGGCACACGAAAGGAGCCTCTCTATCAAAGATTGGCTCCTTTTCCTTTTGCATCTTTCTTGTTCATATGTCAAGAGGAATCGTTCTGTTAAAAGACGCTGCCTCTTTCATACTGTAAATCCAGATTGACATTACTTGCCCTGATATTCGTATTTCGTCTTGTTCAGGAACGCCTTCATGCCCTCCTTCTGGTCCTCGGTACCGAAGCATACGCCGAAGCCCTCTGCTTCGAGTGCGCAGCCGCTGAACAGATCCAAATGGTAGCCCTTGTTGAGAAGGGTCTTGCAAGCCATGACTGCGACCGGCGCGTTGGACGCGATCTTCTGTGCCATCGCTTCCGCTGTCGGCATCAGTTCTTCCGGCTCGACTACCTTCTGCACCAGCCCGATTCTGAGCGCCTCATCCGCTTTGATGTTCTGCGCGGTCAGAATCAGCATCGCCGCGTTGCCAGGTCCGACGATCTTGGATAATCTCTGTGTACCGCCAAATCCCGGTGTGATGCCGAGGCCTGCTTCCGGCTGTCCGAACACCGCCTTTGCGGACGCCAAGCGAATATCGCATGCCATCGAAAGCTCGCAGCCGCCGCCGAGCGCAAAACCATTTACCGCAGCGATGACCGGTTTCTCGGTCTTTTCGATGAAGTTCATCACTCTGTGGCCTTTTTGTGCAAAGCGCTTGCCCTCCACCGGATTCAATGTAGACATCTCCGCGATATCTGCGCCCGCGACAAAGGATCTGCCCGCACCGGTCACGATCACACATCTGACGTTTTCGTCTTTATCAATAACATTAAATACATCGAACAATTCATCTAAAACGGTCGAATTTAAGGCGTTCAATGCCTCCGGCCGGTTGATCGTAACGGTAGCCACCTTATCTTTTACTTCATACTTGATTGTCTGATACATCTTTATCTTCCTTTCTTGCCTTTAGAAAATATCTCTGTCAAAGCTATGCATATCTTCGACAGTTTCTTTTTGCATCACGCTGTTAATAGTTTAACACTTCTGCGCACATTATGCAAGTGTAAAAGCTGTAATATTCCAAACTTTAGCATCTTAAAATGCATCCAAAAGTCTGCTGACAGAAAACCTGTGCTAAGGACAAAAGTGCGCATAACGAAATCTGAGATTTCTATGCGCACATGGCGCTCACCTATGAGCGCCACTTCGCAAGGTGCTTTTGTCGTTATTCCGGAAATATCGCATAGCGATATTTCCTACATAATCAAAGAGACTCCCGCAAGCGGGAGTCTCCGAAATTCGATCGTAAATGAGGATTAAATGCTTGTCAGTAATCCGCCGACCTGTACAAACAGCGGTGCGAATACAACAGACACGATGGTCATCAGCTTGATCAGAATGTTGATGGACGGACCGGAAGTATCCTTGAACGGGTCACCAACAGTATCACCAACGACAGCTGCCTTGTGCGGCTCGCTGCCCTTGCCGCCGAAGTGTCCTTCTTCGATGTACTTCTTCGCGTTATCCCATGCGCCGCCTGCATTAGCCATCATGATAGCCAGCAGAACACCAGCGGATAATGCACCGCCCAGCATGCCGCCGAGTGCCGCAGGTCCAAAGATCAGACCAACAGCCAGCGGAGCAACGATTGCCATGATGCTCGGTACAACCATTTCCTTTAACGCAGCCTTCGTAGAGATATCTACACAGTTTGCATAGTCAGGCTTCGCAGTACCTTCCATGATGCCCTTGTTTTCTCTGAACTGTCTTCTGACTTCTTCGATCATTTCGTTCGCAGCTCTGCCAACAGAGTTCATCGTCATAGCAGAGAACAGGAACGGCAGCATTGCACCGATGAATAAGCCAATGATGACGATCGGGTCCAGTAAGCTGATGACTTCCAGATGTGTCACTGCTGCATAGGATGCAAACAGAGCCAGCGCTGTCAGTGCAGCGGAACCAATCGCAAAACCTTTACCGATCGCAGCGGTGGTGTTGCCGACTGCGTCGAGTTTATCAGTAATCTCTCTGACTTCGTGCGGTAATTCGGACATTTCAGCGATACCGCCTGCATTGTCGGATACCGGACCGTAAGCGTCAACTGCGACGGTCATACCAGTCGTGGAAAGCATACCGACTGCAGAGAGCGCGATACCGTATAAGCCTGCGAACTGGTAAGCTACGAATACGCCTACGCAAATCAGAACGATCGGCCATAAGGTGGACATCATACCAACGCCCAGACCGCTGATGATCGTGGTCGCTGCGCCGGTCTGAGACTGTTCTGCGATGCCCTGTACGTGCTTATAATCGCCGGAAGTATAAACTTCTGTAATCTTACCGATGGCAATACCGACGACCAGACCTGCGATGATCGCTGCCGCATAGGTGTAATCACCCAGCATGGACTTGGACAGGATCACAGTTGCGATGATAACGATCACGCCGCTGATATACGTACCCATGTTCAGTGCTGCTGCAGGGTTGCCGCCTTCTTTGCCTCTGACAAGCAGAATGCCGATGACAGACGCGATAATGCCGATCGCAGAAATGATCAGCGGGAAGATCGCTGCATCGCCTTCTGAGAACGTTGCTGTCTCCGGCGCGGAGTTTACCGCAACGGCTGCCAGTGTTACCGCGGAAATAACGGAACCTACATAGGATTCGAACAGGTCGGAACCCATACCCGCTACGTCACCGACGTTGTCGCCGACGTTATCAGCGATAACAGCCGGGTTACGCGGGTCGTCTTCCGGAATACCTGCTTCGACCTTACCTACCAGGTCAGCACCAACGTCTGCTGCCTTCGTGTAGATACCGCCGCCCACTCTGCCAAACAGCGCCATGGAGGATGCACCCAGACCAAAGCCTGTGACACATTCCACTACGGTTGCCAGGTCTAACGCGCACAGTACCACGCCCAGTCCGAACAGACCGAGACCGGATACGCAAAGACCCATAACAGCGCCGGATCTGAACGCGATCTTCAGCGCCTTGTTCATGCCGGACTCTCTTGCAGCGTTGGCAGTTCTTACATTACCAAGCGTAGCGACCTTCATACCGAAGAAGCCTGCCAAAACGGATAATGCTGCGCCGCATAAATAGAGCACAGCGGTTGTCCAGCTTTGCAATGCAAAGCCGATGATCAGGAACAATACAACAACAACAATGACCATTGTTTTGTATTCTCTCGCCAGGAATGCCATTGCACCTTCTCTGATGTATCCGGCAATTTCCTTCATCCTGTCTGTACCTTCGTCAGTCTTCTTGATCCATGCTGCTAAACAGAAAGCAACAACCAGACCAACGACGGCTGCGATTACAGGAAAGATTTTTTCCATAATATAATACCTCCTACTCACGCCGAATAAGAGGCACGCTCTTCGTACCCCTTTTCAATGTGAAATATAAAAATAATTTAAAACAAAATCAATGTGCCGTCACAATTATTCCATTGTAACGATTACAAGAGAAAGCACTATGAACAAAACTGCTCCGATAGCTGTCACTTTTTCTAACAGTGCTTCATAACCTTTACTCTTTTTCTTGCCGAAGAGCTGTTCTGCGCCGCCTGCGATGGAACCGGACAAACCGGCGCTGTTACCGGATTGAAGCAGCACGCTGGCGATCAGGATCAGACTTGCAACTGCGAGCAAAATCATTAAGAAAATCTTCATCTCGTACCTCCTTGTAATTTTAACTTATTAATTGTACCATACCTTGAATAGTAAAATCAAGCTAAAAGTTTACAATTTCATGAAATTTTAGCGGTTCCAGGCTGGCTCCGCCCACCAATGCACCGTCGATCTCTTCCATATTCATGATCTCAGACGCGTTCTCCGGTTTGACACTGCCGCCGTATTGAATGACCATACGGTCGGCGGTCTCATCGCCGTACATTTCCGTCAGAGTATCGCGAATCAATTCGCACATCATATTTGCCTGGATCGGCGTGGCTGTTCTGCCGGTGCCGATGGCCCAGATCGGTTCGTATGCGATGACGATGCGCTCTGCTTTGTCAGCCGGAATATCATGCAGCGCGTTTTTGACCTGCTCGCTGACAAGCTGTTTTTCATAACCGGCTTCTTTTTGCTGCAGATCTTCACCGACACATACAATCGGTATGATCGAAGTCTTTAGCAAAGCCTTTACCTTGCGGTTTACCGTATCATCCGACTCATTGAAATACTGCCGTCTTTCGGAATGTCCGACAATGCAGTAATCCACGCCGATTTCCTCCAGCATCGGGATCGAAATCTCACCGGTAAAAGCACCCTCGGCTTCATAATGCACATTCTGTGCGCCGACACCGATACCGGTCCCGCGAAAAGCTTCGACCAGAACCGGGAGCTGCAGATACGGCGCACAGATTGCGACACGCACGTCGGAGGGCTGATAATTTTTTTTGAATGTCTCCGCAAAAGCCTTGGCTTCCGCGATAGTTTTATACATTTTCCAGTTTCCTGCGATAAAAGGATAGCGCATAGAAAATTTCGCCTTTCTTTATTTGACAAACTTTTTCAGATATTTCAGCGTTCTGATCAGCTGGCAGGTATAGCTCATTTCATTGTCATACCATGCAACAATACGAACCTCATAGATATGCGTGCCGCACTGCTGTGCCAGCGTCTGCGTCGCATCGAACAGGGAGCCGTAGCGCATACCGATAATATCCGAACTGACCAATTCTTCTTCTGTATAGCCGAAGGATTCGTCTGCAGCCGCTTTCATCGCCGCATTGATGCCCTCGACGGAGACGCTGTCCGTCATGTCCTTGAGGGTAGCGTCCAAAATCGTAATGGAGCCGGACGGCACCGGCACTCTCTGCGCCGAGCCGATCAGCTTGCCTGCCAGCTCCGGAATGACCAGACCGATCGCTTTCGCTGCGCCGGTCGAATTCGGCACGATATTGATCGCGCCGGCTCTGGCTCTGCGCAGATCACCCTTTCTGTGCGGCCCATCCAGCAGCATTTGATCGCCGGTATAAGCGTGTATCGTCGTCATGAATCCGGTACGGACTTCCCGATAGTCGTTCAGCGCTTTTGCCATCGGCGCCAGACAGTTGGTTGTGCAGGAGGCGCCGGATACAATATGGTCGTTTTCTGTTAATGTTTCATGGTTGACGCCGTAAACTATGGTCGGAAGATCATTGCCCGCCGGCGCGGAAATCAGCACCTTCTTGGCGCCTGCGTCGATATGTGCCTGTGATTTGGCTTTAGACGTATAGAAGCCCGTACATTCCAAAACGACATCGATATCGAGTGCTTTCCATGGCAGATTATGTGCGTCCGCCTCTTTATATACCGGAATGTCTGTTCCATCCACCGTAATGGAATCTTCATCCCAAAGGATCTCATGTCCGCGGTATGCGCCTTGAGAACTGTCATATTTCAAAAGATGCGCCAGCATTTTAGGATCTGTCAGATCGTTGATGGCAACGACCTGCATATCAGGATCTTCAAATATTTGCCGAAATGCAAGTCTGCCGATGCGTCCGAATCCGTTAATTGCTACTCTTACCATAATTGTACCTCCTACTACATCTTTCTTCTTCTGCTATTCTTCAAACAGCACATATTGCCCGCAGCACTGGTCATGCGTAGATTGCTTACTGTTTATCTTCAATGACGGCAATTCCCGGAAGTACTTTGCCTTCCAAAAATTCCAAAGAAGCGCCGCCGCCGGTAGAGATATGCGTCATCTGATCTTTGAGACCAAACTGTTCACAGGCCGCCGCGGAATCTCCGCCGCCGATGATCGTAACGGCGTCCGATGCAGCCAAAGCTTCTGCTACAGCTCTGGTGCCTGCGGCAAAATTCGGCATCTCAAACACGCCCATCGGTCCGTTCCAGACAATGGTTTTTGCCTGTGCGATCTCTGCCTTGAACAGCTCGATCGTTTTCGGGCCGATATCCATACCCATCCTATCCTGTGGAATCTGATCTTTATCAAATACGGCAAATTCCGTATCGTTTTGAAATTCCTTCGCGCAGACTGCATCGACCGGAAGCAGCAGCTTGACGCCTGCCTGCTCTGCCTTTGCGAAAATCTCCTTGGCGAGTGCCAGACTGTCCTGATCCAGAATGGAGGTCCCGATTTCCAAACCCTCCGCTTTAAAAAACGTGTACGCCATACCGCCGCCGATGATCAGCGCATCAACCTTTTTGAGCAGGTTTTCGATGACCGGAATCTTATCCCCGACCTTCGCGCCGCCCATGATCGCGACAAACGGTCTATCTGGGTTTTCTACCGCGTTTCCGAGGAACTGCACCTCTTTTTCAATTAAGAAACCCGAAACGCATGGCAGATAGTCGGCGATACCCGCGGTCGAGGCATGCGCTCTGTGCGCGGTACCGAACGCATCGTTGACGAAGATATCCCCCAGCGACGCCAGTTCTTTCGCAAAACCCGCGTCATTTTGGGTCTCCTCCTTGCGGAATCTGACGTTTTCCAAAAGCATAACATCGCCGTCCGCGAGCGCCGCTGCTGCCTGTTGTACGTTCTCGTCCACCACGCGATCCGATGCGGCGAAAACCACCTGTTTGCCCAAAAGCTGCGTAAGTCTGTCTGCTACCGGCTGCAAAGTGAATTCCTTTTTCGGTTCGCCCTTCGGTCTTCCCATATGGGACATCAGGATGACCTTCGCGCCATGCTCTGTCAAATATCGGATCGTCGGCAGTGCCGATACGATACGAGTATCATCGGTAATCTTTCCCTCCTGCATCGGTACGTTGAAATCGCATCTGACGAGGACACGCTTTCCTTTTACATCCATATCCCTGACTGTCTTTTTCATAAATCTCTTCTCCTTTTTCTTTGTTTATGTACTGAGGTCCATATACTTGAGGAACGCAGATTTATTCACAATCAATTTGATGCATATATTTCAGCATATGAAGGAGATTGCTGGAATAACCGAATTCGTTATCGTAATAAGCGATCAATTTGAAGAAATGATCGTTCAGTTCAATGGTCTGTCTGGAGTCAAAGATCGAGGTATGGGAGTCACCGACAAAATCACCGGAAACCACTTCGTCATCCACATATTCCAGAACACCTTTCAGGTAGGTCTCGGAAGCCTCTTTGATCTTCTGTCTGAGCTCCGGTCCGCTGGTCGGTGTGTTTAATACCACATTGACGTCAATCACAGAAACATCCGCAGTCGGCACGCGGTAGGAAATACCGGTCATTTTGCCCTGCAGCGACGGAATGACGAGACCGACAGCCTTCGCTGCGCCGGTCGTGGACGGAATGACATTGCCGAAGACACTGCGGCCTGTTCTCCAGTCCTTGAGAGATTTAGCATCAACAACCTTCTGCTTCGCGGTTGCCGCGTGGATCGTCGACATCAGACCCTCCTTGATGCCGTAATTGTCTTCGATGACCTTCATCAGCGGCGCAAGGCAGTTGGTCGTACAGGACGCGTTAGAAACGACCTTCATATCTGAGCGGTATGTTTCGTGATTGACACCGTAGACAAAGGTCGGTGTCTCTTTATCCTTAGCCGGTGCTGAAATAATGACGTGCTTCGCACCTGCTTCGATATGATCCATCGCCTTTTCGGTCGTGACATAAGCGCCGGTACAATCGATGACATAATCGACGCCGGCTTCTTTCCATGGAATTTCCAGCGCATCGGAGCAGGAAAATACATCGACATGCTTGCCATCGATATAAATCCCGGACTGATCGTGATCTAAACTCTTTGGGAATCTGCCGAATACGGTATCATATTTGAGCATATATACCATATACTCCAGATCCGCATTGCGCAGATTGATCGCCCGGATCTCAATCTCCGGCATATCCATTGCCGCACGGATCACCACGCGTCCGATTCTTCCAAAGCCGTTAATTCCAACTCTAATCGCCATTTTCATTCTCCTCCTAAATCTCTCTGAATGACTCTTTGCTTGTTGTTATAATTACAATATGTATCTTAATATCTTCTCCGTTTTGACGAAGACAGAATATTCATACCTTCTCTGTATTTCGCGACGGTACGTCTGGAAATCTCAATGCCTTTTTTGCTGAGGATCTCCACCATGTCCTGATCGCTGTAAGGTTTTTTCGGATCTTCTCCATCGATGATTTCTTTGATAAAGGACTTGATGCTGTTGGACGACATGCCCTCGCCGCTCGCACCGGTCACACCGCTGGAGAAAAAGTATTTGATCTCAAAGACACCGCGCGGCGTCTGCATATACTTCCCGTTGATCGAACGGCTGACTGTCGACTCGTGGATATCGAGTGCCTCTGCTACCTGCTTGAGCGTCAGCGTCTTTAAATATTTCGCGCCCTTGTCCAGAAATTCCTTTTGGTAATCCACAACCGCCTGCGCCACATGGTAGATGGTCTGCTTGCGCTGTTCGATACTGCGGATCAGCCAAAGCGCCGCATTGTATTTATCGCTCAGATATTTGGAAAGCTCCTCATCGTTCGGCGCCTCCTTTGCAAGCGACGAATAATATGGACTGACCATCAGTCTCGGTACTGTACCGTCATTGGTCACGACATGATATTCTCCGTCAATCTTCTCGACCGTCACATCCGGCACAATATATTTGACATGTTCTCCGGAAGAAAACTGCCGTCCCGGTTTCGGCTCCAATGTACGGATCAGATCCGCAATGAGCTGCACCTGCGGGATCGTCAAGCCGGTCGCTTTCGCCACCTTGTTTAACTTATTGTCTCCAAGATCTGCCAAATGATTCAGAATAATATACTCGATAGAATCCTCCAAGAGCCCTTTCGCTGCAAGCTGGATGATCAGACACTCCTCCAGACTTCTGGCACCGACGCCCGCCGGCTCGAAGGTCTGGATCACGTCCAGCACATGCTCTACGCGATCAAGCGGAACCTGGAAACATTTCGCCACACGTGCAATATCCACTGTCAGATAGCCGTTGTCATCCATCGCTTCGATCAGATATCTGCCAATCTTGAGCTCACAGCCCTTTAATTTGGAAAACGTCAATTGCAGCAAAAGAGAATCCTCCAGGGTCTCTTCCTTGCTGACGAACTGTTCGAAAGACGTTTCGTCATGGTCTTTGGAGTATTCCCACTGCCTGTAGCTGATGTCGTCGTATTCCGCTTCCCTCACTTTTTCGCGAAGGTCGATGTCGGACTGCTCCGCCTCCTTCTTGTCCAAAGTCTCAGTTTTGGAAAGCTCAGGTTCTTTTTTATTGTCGTCGTTTCCCTCGTACTCCAATACCGGATTCTGCATGAGTTCACTCTGTACGAAAGAATCCAGCTCCTGCGTATTAAACTGCAAAATCTGAATCGCCTGGATCAGTTCCGGGGTCATGGTCAGCTTTTGGGTTTGTTCAATTGTTAAATCATATCCTAGCTTCATCATACACCTCGAATAAAAACACCAAAAATACTTATGCAATTATTATACCAAACACAATCCCCTTTTTCAAGCCCGGTTTCTGCTATTTCAGTCCCGGGAACCCCAACTGCCGCAACGCTTCAAATAAAATAATGTTCGCGGAATTGGCAAGGTTGAAGGAACGCAGCCGCGTATCCGCGCTCATCGGAATGCGAATCGCCGTTTCCTGATGCTGTGCGATAAAATCTCGCGGCAGACCGGCAGTCTCTTTGCCAAAAAGAAACATGTCCCCATCCCGGTACTGCGGCTCCGTATAAATCTGCCCGCCTTTGGTCGTTGCCAGAAACAGTCGATGCGCACCCTGCCCGTACGCTTGCATAAAATCATCCAGACTTTCATGCACCTCCAGTTTCACAAACGGCCAGTAATCCAGCCCTGCGCGCTTCAAGCTTTTATCATCAATACTGAAACCCAGCGGTTTGACCAGATGCAGCACGCTGCCGGTCGCCGCACAGGTCCTGGCAATATTGCCTGTGTTAGGCGGAATCTCAGGTTCAACAAATACAATGTGAAATGCCATTTCTTCTCCTTCATCCATCTGCAGAGCGCATAATTTGCCGCCGCAGATGCTTTTACGTATCTTTTACAATGCTGCTCACACTATCATAACAAATTTTTAGAAAAAAAAAAGACTTTTTCATGACAAAAGCAGAAAAATATTATATAATGATTCCTGCGATTTGAATTGCAGCGTTGCTGTAAAGTTGGAATCATTGCATCGCAAGGCGGTATCATGATTCCTGCGATTTATTTACGGAGGAAAACACATGAAAAAACTCAGTGTCGGCATTTTAGGCTTCGGCACCGTCGGTGGCGGGACCTATGAAATTCTTACGAAAAATCATGACTTAATTACCCAAAGAACCGGTGTTTCCATCGATGTTGTCAAGGCTTTGGTCCGCAAACATCGTGAAGGAATCCCTGCGCATCTGACCACAGAAGATCCGGATGATATTCTCAAGGAGCCTTCCATCGATGTTGTCGTCGAAACCATGGGCGGCATCGAGCCTGCGACCGCATTCATGCTGCAGGCGATGGAAAACGGAAAACATGTCGTCACTGCAAATAAAGCCGCAGTCGCCGCGAATTATGAGAAGCTGCAGGCTGCTGCCACAAAGAATCAGGTGCAGTTCCTGTTCGAAGCCAGCGTCGGCGGCGGGATTCCGGTCTTGACCTCAATCCAAAACGCTCTGCAGGGAAACGCCTTTTTGGAAGTGATGGGCATTGTCAACGGTACCACAAACTATATTTTGACCAAAATGACGGAGGATGGCGTGGATTATGCAGAAGTCTTAAAGGATGCGCAGGCGAAAGGCTTCGCCGAGGCTGATCCGACGGCGGATGTCGAGGGCATCGATGTTGCCAATAAGCTCTCCATCCTGATCGCCCTGCTCTTCGATCAATATATACCGCCGCAGGATATCCCGACGACCGGCATCTCACAGATCACAGGTGCAGAGATTGCCGCTGCAGCCGCCGAAGACTGCAAGCTCAAACTGATTGCGCACGCTTCGATCGATGCAGACGGTAAGATCACTGCCAGCGTCGCGCCGGAGAAGCTTCCTGTTTCTCACCCGCTGGCCGGTGTCAGCAATGAATTCAACGCTGTTTATGTGACCGGTGATATGGTCGGTGAGCTTATGTTTTACGGCAAAGGCGCCGGTGCCCTGCCGACAGGCAGCGCAGTCGTCGGCGATCTGATCAGCATAGCCAAGCGCTTATAACCCGTGCTTGGCATCAAAAACAAACACGATGTGATGCCGATCATACAATAGATAGGACAAAAGTGCACAGAACGAGATATGGAAAATATGGAGGATTAAAATGAGTTTATACAAACAATGGGTCGACCTGATGGAGGGTCAGACAGACGAAACCTTTGACGCATTCTGGAAAGAATACAGCGAAACGGAAACACGTATTTATACGCATATTTTAGAGAGTAAAGAACCGCGCCTTGCCGGTAAATTTTCCGAGCTGACTGCAAAATTTGAAGCGGACCCGGTGATCTTCATGGGATTTTTGGACGGTATTCAGACAAGTCTGAACAATCCAATGGAGCTGGAAGCAGTCACCGAAGATACAGAAATCGATCTTGACATCGACTTCGAAAAGCTTTTCTTCAATATGCTCAAAGCAGATGCGGATTATCTGTATACGCTGAAAGCATGGGAGGGAATTTTCTCCGAAGAAAAGATCATGCAGATCATCAAGGACTTCAAGCGTTCCAAGATCGTTCACAAAGAAAAGGAACCGGGCAGAAACGACCCTTGTCCTTGCGGTAGCGGAAAAAAATACAAAAAATGCTGCGGCGCAAAGAAATAAACCCCATCATCAAACAAAAATCATAGGCTCTTCGGACATCGCTGACTCGCAGAAATGCCCGAAGAGCCTTTTTCTCCTGTCTAATAATAGAATCCGGTATCCGGATCACTGTATTCTTTGACTCTGATCTGATAGGCCTCCATCGCTGCCTCCTCAAAGGCAAGCTTTGGATCGGACATGCCCATCTTTCGCAGAAACCACTTCGCAAGCGGCGGATTTAAGACTAAAATCGGTCCGATGACATAGGTCGCAATAAAGTTGTTGACCCGCAGTCCCTCTCCTGTCATGTCAGGATTCAGCCCCGGTCCTCTGGTCGTCTCCCAGGCGGCTTTGACATCGGGATAAACCGCCGCCGTATCAGGCATGCGATAGGACTGCGTGAACTGACTCTTGTACCCCACGATATCCATCTCCTCGAATTTTCCCAGATACAGTGAGTTATAGCGATGCATCATATCACGTTTCGCTGTCGTCGGAAACAGACCCAGACATGTGGTCGAAGTACCATCCAAGTCTTCGATGCGGCTGCCAAACACTTCGAACGCGTTGCCTGTCATCAAAAACAGTGTTCCGTCCGCGATGCGTTCCTGCAAAGCCGCAAGGTGCGGTTTCAGCGCCTCGATCACCAAAAGCTGCGCGCGCTCCGTCATGGTCCCCATATAGACAAGCGCCGGTTTCTCGCTGACAAAAAGCGGCACATCCGTCAGATGCGTTTCCACGACTTCAATCTCCGGATTGGATTTTTGTAAATAAGTTACATTTTCCAGGTCACCGTATAGGTTGGCGATCTCTGGATATAAGACTTCAATTTTCATCCGCTTCGCCCTCCTCCTTGTTCTTCGCGATCAAAAGCGTTCTGACCTGATCAGCGACCTTTTTGCCCAGCACGATGGAATCCGTCCCGTAGAGCACATAAATATGATCGTTTGCAAAGAGCTGCAGCTTGTCCGGCGCATCGGTCTCCTTCTCCGCGAAGGAAAGCTTCTCCTCCGGCACGCCTGCCAGCAAAAGACGCAGCTTATGGTCGAATCGTCTCGGCCCGCACAGGACGATATTCTTGATATTATCCTGATTCAAAAATTCAAAATCGCAATCGTACAGCCAGCAGGTGTTCTCGGACCAGTGCTTCATGTCCCCTTGACAGCTGTTCATCAGAATGATCTCCTTATCTCCGTCCAGCCCGCCGATATAATCAAAGACTCTTGTTGTCGCGAACGCGTTTTTTTCCTTGGCAAGCAAACGGTAAAGCGTGCGGCTGCCGATGGTCTCCGCATCGTAACGCGAACCGACAATGTTGAGCTTCGCAAAAAACGCCTCGATCTGCGCGTGGCTGTAACCGATCTCACGCAGGACAGCGACCGCAGATACCACGTTGTAAATATTAAAGATGCTCTCGTTGAGCAGCCTGTAATGGCCGACACCTGTCGCATCCTTGACATCGATCTTCATACCTGCAAGGTCGACATCGCATCCGGCATAATCATAGGCAGGTGCTTTGAAACCGCAATGCGGACAATAAGCCTTGCCGATGTGATTGTACCGACGATATTCATATTCCAGTCTCCGGTGACACTGCGGACAGATCTGCAGATCATTGATCAGATTGACGCAGTCCGTCACGTCGGTATCCATTTTTTCGATGCCGAAATAAACCCTTGGATTTTCCGGCGCGATGCCGCAGCAGATCAAATCGTCCGCGTTCAAAATCAATTTGGTTTCTTTCGGGATGTACTTTGTCAAAATATCGCGGATATATTCCGGATGCGCGTTGCGCATGATGGAATCCCGCGAAAGATTGGTGATCAGCATGTAGTCCGGTTTCAGATACGGATAAATGCGCAGCGCGGAGCGCTCATCGACTTCAAACAGCGCAAGCTCATACCGACAGCGACCGCCGAGACTCGCGCCGTAGATCAGTGACGAGGCGATACCGGAATTGATGTTGGAGCCCATCTTGTTGTTCATCACACGCTTGCCGTCCATCGTCAGCATGTCCAGCAGCATATTGGATACGGTCGTCTTGCCGTTGGTTCCGGTCACTGCAATGATTTTCTGCGGCTTACCGATATATTTCAAAAAATCCGGACAGATTCGAAGCGCCAGAACGCCCGGAAAGTTCGTGCCGTTATGTTTGGTGATTTTGAGCGCGATAATCGAGAGCTTCGCCGCCCATAATGCAAAGTAATATCTGATTTTTCCCATTTTGATTCAGGGTCCTTTCCTGTCTTGCTATGCTCGCTATGCTAGTATTGAAATTCCGGTATGATCTTCTTGATTGTCGGCATAATGCCGATGCCGCCCGGTGTCTGTCCCGGCAGCTGCCAAAAGTCATGTGCGCAGTAGTTATTGCCTTCGATGATCGCCGGACCGTTCGGTGTGATCGCGACATCCCAGCCGATATAGCGCATCTGCGGGACGACCAGCGCTGCTTTTTTAACCATTTGAACCGCTTCCTTCATATAAGGCACATGGTATCCGATTAGCGGCTGATGCGTGTTCGGATGCTCCGTATAATGCTTCCCGGCAGTTGTATCACCGGAATGGGCCGGATAAAGAAATTCTCCGGTCTCCAGATCCACCGGTCCATGCAGACCGTAGTTATCGACCACTCTGCCGTCTCGTCCCATCTTAAACACTGCATAGATCACATGCGGCTCCCCCTTGGCATCGATCATCGTCATCATGCGCATGGTATTGACGGAATACGGGTACATCTTCGCAACGTCCGGGTGATTCTCGATCACATCCTCGATGGTCGCGAAATGCTTTTCTTTGATATAGGACAGAAAAGCGTCACTATCCGCGAATTTCTCGGTTTCCAGAAGCTCACAGCCAATGCCGCAGGAGAGATCCTTCATTTTGGCGAAAATCTTCTTGCGCGTATCAAAGAAATGCTTCACTTCTTCGTCACTTGCCGTCTCCAGATCCAGACACTCTCTGCCGATAAAGTCTTTGAATACTTCGTTAAATTCGTTCTTATTGTTGAAAATATGTGCGTAGCTGTGATCGTTCATGAACATCATCAGCTTCTTGCTGCGAAACCTTGTCAGATACGTGTCGCGCTGCTTGGCATCAAGATTCCAGAATTCAAAAATGACATAATCGTTGTAGCCCGCACCGTAACGCTTCATACAATGCAGCATATCAAAAAACAGATAGATTTTATTTTTGCCGGAGCGTTCATGCGCGTTATCCAGCACCTTAAAAAATTTTTCAAAGCTCGCGCCCTTGCATACCCGCATATAATACTGTAATTTACTTTCCATCATCTATGCCTCCTTGTTATCATAATATATCCGATAAGAGTCTTGAGATTGCTTCCTTAAATTTGATGAGTTTTCCTCGCTTCAGATAATCCGCGTAGGTCAATTCATGCCCGTGATGCGTCATATCTTGAATGAAAGCATGCTCCATCTGCTGCGCGAAATCCCTATCAAAAATGAACGCGTTGGTTTCAAAATTCAAACGAAAACTCCTGTTGTCAAAGTTGGTCGAGCCGATCGTGCCGACTTCTCCGTCCACGACCAATGTCTTGGCATGCAGGAAGCCGTCATCATAGATATAGGCTCTGGCGCCCGATCGAAGGAGCTCTCCGACATAAGAATACGTCGCCCAGTAGACAAAGACGTGGTCAGGCATGTGCGGAATCATAATGCGGACATCGACGCCGGACTGCACCGCCATTTTTAGAGATTCGACAATGCTCGGATCCGGTACGAAGTACGGCGTCTGTAAGTAAACACGCTTTTCGGCGAAGGTGATCATACGCATCATGGCACGTTTTACCTCCTCAGACGGAGATTCCGGTCCGCAGGAAACGATCTGCACGCCGATATGTCCCGGTGTCTCCCCCTCTGCCGTGCGTGCCGCCTCAAGCTGCAGCTGTTCCTTGGTGGTGAACCGCCAATCTAAAATAAACCGACCGTTGAGATCCGCCACCGCATCTCCGGCAAGCCTGACATGGGTGTCACGCCAATAACCGAATTTTTTCTTTTGTCCGATGTACTCCTTCGCGATATTGTAGCCGCCCGTATAAGCGATTTTGTGGTCAATGACAACAATTTTGCGGTGATTGCGGTAGTTCAGCTTCAGACCGAAGATCTTGAATTTCGGTTTGAAAAAGAAGCCGACCTTGCCGCCTGCCGCCAGATAGTCCTTGAGTACATGTTCATTGATGGTTCGGCAGCCCATGGTGTCCAAAAGCAGGCGTACCGTCACGCCTTCCTTCGCCTTTTGTGTCAAAAGCTCGATCAGCGACATCCCGACAAAATCCTTTTTGATGATGAAGTATTCCATATTGATGGTGTCCTTCGCTCCCTGAATATCTCGCATCATCCTGTCAAAAAGCGTCATTCCGTCCGTAATCAGCTCCACCTGATTGTTCTCGCTGTAAAAAGCGTGTCCGTAGACCTGATTCAGCTTGATCAGATGCCGCCAGTTCCTGGTCGTCGGACAATGAAACGCGTAGCGCGGATTGTCCATTTCCTGCATCTGTTTTTTTAACGCGTGACTCACCACGTATTTTTCGTTTTCCGTCAGCCGATTGATTTTAATTCTGGCGATATTCTGATTAAAAACCAGATAAAAGACGAAGCCGATAATTGGGACAAAGGCCAGCACCATGATCCACGCGAGCGTTGCCGATGGGCTTTTACGCTCCGCGAAAATGACAGCGATAATCATCAAAATATTGATCGCGTAGATCCCGACCAGCGCCGGTACTGTATGATCCGGTAAAAAGACTATATTCATATTCGTTTCTCAAATCCCCTCGTATTACGCAAAATGTTACCTTCGCTTGACGAAGGTAATAGCTTAAAAAATATTCTACCACATTTTTCGTTTTTTTGCCATAAAAAATCCAAGAATACAGAATATTAGAAAGACGCAAAACACCAGACGCATCATCTTGAGAAGCAACAGGGGATCTGCTTCCTGCAAGGGAATGTTTCGCAAATAGATTCCGCTGATTCCTGTGATCAACAGCATGCAGCCCGTATGTCCAAAGGAGCGCATGGTGGATAAAATTGAAGCAGCCATGCCAAAGTCCTCTCTATTGACCGCGGACATGACAGCGTGGCTGTTCGGTGAGGCGAATAGAGAAAACCCAAAGCCGCAGATCATCAGGCTGCCAAGGACATACCAAATTGAGCTGGTCTGCGTAAGAAAAGAAAGCATCCCCAGGGATACCGCGCAGATTCCCATGCCGATCGCAGAAAGCTTATGTGCGGACAGCTTGTCCGACAGCCGCCCGGAAAGCGGCGAAAAAACAGCCATCACTATGGTCTGCGCGGCTAAAAGGAAACCCGCCTGCCGCGCCGAACAGTCCCGCGCCGATTGCAGATACAGCGACAAGAGATAGGTTACGCTGAAATTCGCGCCATAATTGATCCACGCTGCTAAATTGGAACAAACAAACGTGGGGTTTTCCCGTAACAGCGCGAGATAGTGCCGCAGGCTTTTGGATTTGCTTCGCGCGTGCCTGCAAACTTGCGATCCGTTTCGCGCTGCGGGCTCAGGCGCTCTTTCTTCTTTTTTGACAGCAAACAGCCACGCGCCCGCAAGCGCGATGCCGGATATCACAGCAGTCACGATAAAAATACTTCTCCAGCCGAAATTCGTATTGAGCACGCCGCCCAGTACCGGTCCCGCCGACAGACCCAAATAATTCGCGCAGGCGGCATAACCTAAAACGCGGCCTCGTTGATCCTCATCAAAAGCCGCGATCAAAATCGGAATATTGCTGCTAAAGATCATCGCGGCGCCTGCACCCTGCAGACCGCGGAACAAAATCAACAGACCGATACGCGAAAAAAAGACCGCCAAGATTGAGGCGATCGTAAAAATCGCGATGCCCAGCCTTAAAATCTCCTTTTGTCTGCCTCTGTCCGCAAAATATCCAAAAGGAATCGCCAATCCCGTACAGCTCAGCATATAAGCGGTAATCACCCAGTTGACGGTACGGCTGCCTGCTTCAAATTCCGCGTCAATGGACGGTATGGAAAGATTCAGCGCGCTGCCCATAAAGGTTGTAATAAAGGAGGTCAGCAGCGCGACCCCCATCACTGTAATTTTCCTTTTTTTGTTTGCGCGCCGCGCGTCTGCATGTTGTCTTTCTTCTTTCATAGAGCTAGTATGCGCTTTTTTTCGGATAGCATACCTTCAGTTGACAAGACTATAAAATAATGCAGATAAAGTAGTCCTTTCCCTCATCGCTGATTTTTTGCAGGGAACGCTGTACCTTGCCGCGCAGATGCTCCGGCACATTGCTGACCTTGCTTTCCATCTGCTCGGTTACCATTTCCTTCAGCGTTTTTCCAAAGAGGTTCGTTTCCCAAATGGTGTCCTCCCCTTTATCAAATTGTTCGGATAAATTCCGCGCCAGCTCCACAGATTGACTCTCCGTACCTACGACCGGAGACACCTCGGTGGTGATATTGGTCTTGATAATATGCATGCAGGGCGCAGTTGCCTTCATACGCACGCCATACTTACTGCCCTGCTTGAAGACCTCCGGTTTTTCGAGCGTCATCTCAAAAAGCTTCGGCGCGACAATTCCGTAGTTTTCTTTCTCAGCCTCTGTTAATGCGCTTTTTAGCCCGTCATAGGCTTTTTTCGCTTCCGCGTACGCGCGCAGCATGCAAAACAGCTGGCTGTCATTTTCCACCTTCGCGTCCAGCAGCTCCTCAATCACCTTATAATAAAGGTCCGGCGCGAGCTGCGGCTGCAGCACGATCAATCCGTTCGCTGGATCTGTACGCGCGATGCGGACCTCCTTCATAACCGTTCCGTCTACGATCATCGGACAGGTGTCCAGCGCCTGACCCATCGTTTCAAAGGCTCGCGTCCAATCTCGTATCTGCGCGATCATGGTTTCTTTTATCCAATGGGTCTTGGGAAGCGCGTCTAAATAACCGGGCAGCGTAATCGCGATTTCACAGGCAGGGAACTGCAGGAGCAGTCTGTGAAAGACTAAGTCAAAATCCTCTGCCTGCATACGCTGACAATTTTGCGAAAGTACCGGAACCTCGTATTTTTCCTCCAGCGCAGCGGCAAGTTCTCTGCTTTTTTGACTTTGCGGATTTACGGTGTTAAGCAGTACTACAAACGGTTTTTGCAGGCTCTTGAGCTGCGCGATCGTTCTTTCCTCCGCTTCTGTAAAGTTTTCGCGCGGCAGCTCCCCGAAGCTGCCGTCTGTCGTAACGACGATGCCGACCACCGAATGCTCGCGAATCACTTTTTCCGTACCAAGCTCCGCGGCCTGACTGAAACTCATCTGCTCCGCGGACCAAGGGGTTGAAACCATGCGTTCCGCGCCTTCTTCTTTGTCGCCCAAAACGCCAGGTACCAAATATCCGACGCAGTCTACCAAACGCACCTTCATCTGCACGCCGTTTCCCGCGGATACTGTTGCTGCCTCCGGCGGAATAAACTTTGGCTCTGTTGTCGTGATGGTTCTGCCTTCGCCGCTCTGCGGCAATTCATCCATGACTCTGGTTTTTTCATAGCTGTTTATCATATGCGGGAACACCATCACATCCATGAAGCGCTTGATAAAGGTAGATTTGCCGGTTCTGACCGGGCCAACCACGCCGATATAAATGTCGCCGCCCGCGCGTTTTCCGATTTCTTCATATATTGTCCGATTGATCATAGCATTAACCCCTCTCTGTTAAGAACAAGTCGTACCATATATATATTCCTGTTTTTACACCTTATGCTTGTAATTTATTATAATATAATCTATAATATTTGTAATATCATACAAACACTTTGGCTGTTATCTGTGATACAATCTGACTATACAGGAGGAGCGTTATGGCGCTTACCGTACGAGATCTGATGAAACTGCAATGCTTCAACTATCTGGAACTGATTGCCGGACAAAAAGGACTGGAACGTAAGGTTTCCGGCATGGGCATTGTAGACTATGAACTGATGCCGGAATTCGTTGAGGAATATCTGCAAACCTTTTCTTCCGGCGACTTCGTGCTCTGCAGCTTTCTCTATCAGTACTGCCGCGAAAAGCCGGAGGAAATTCTTCCAATGGTAAAAACCCTGTATCATCACGGCATTGCCGGCATCGGCTATAAGACAGTGCTCTATCCGGAGCTTCCGCAGGAGGTGCTGGATTTTGCGGACCAAAACAACTTTCCGATTTTTCGCTTCGGCAGAGAGATTTATTATGAAAATCTCGTTTATGAAATTTCGGACGCGCTGCGGACAGACGATCGCAATCTGCTGACCGCGGAAAACATCAGTCAAATGATCGCGGGAACCCTGCCGCCGAACCGGATTTACAGCATAGCCAAGAATCTTTCGATAGACTTCAAGGACTGGACGGTTGCCGCCTATCTATCGTCAAAGGACGAGGATTTCCGCGCGCGGATGGAGCGTAGCGGCAAGAATCTGTACCTCAATCGCAATATCGGAGATAAGGCGATGCTGGTCCCCTATCGCGACGGTGTTTTTATGCTTCTGACAGCCGCAAAAAATGATTCGAAGACCTTTCAGATTATTTTGGATGACGTGCTTTCCTATTTGGACCTGCGCGCGCCGTTCTACTGCTGCGCCAGCCGCGTCCACAATCCATTTGAGGCACTGGATCACTGTTTAAAGGAAAGCTATAACACGTATCTGGCCTCTATCGCTGAGAGCCGCAACATTCCAAGCTATGACAAACTCGGCGTTTATGAAATTCTGGTCGGTGATTATATGTCGACGGAAATGAGCGAATATCTGCAGCGCTACTTAGGCCCCTTACTGGAACGTCAGGATTACATCGACACCGCGATCGCGCTGGTACGCGCGGGCGGCGATATCGCCAAGGCAGGCGAGCTGTTCGGCTGTCATCAAAATACCATACGCTATAAATTAACGCGGATGCGAGAACTTGTCAACTGTGAAGCGACATCAGAACACGACTTTTTTATCAATCTCTCCCTTGCCGTCAGAATTTATCTGTTGCGGCAGGCCGCGAAATAATCGAAGTATTCCTTCATCTATAGGAGTTAAATAAGAATATATTCATTTCCACAGACAAAATGAGAGCGCTTGCATGGCGGAATCAGAATCCGATATCCTGCCACGCGCGCCCTCATTTTGTTTTTTTCTCTTTCAATTCTCGCGTCGTGAGACTTCCTTTCGTCTACGCTTTTTGTCCGATTCGGCGGAATTTTTCAAGATACTGTTCTTTTTGCCATTCCAGCTCCTTGTCGTAGGTCACATCACCGCCCTTGTGCAGTTCATTGAGGTAGTTGTGATGATTGCCGAGAATGGACTTATCTCTTTGACTCAAAATCAGCAGCGCGATATTGGAACATTGGTCCGCGATACGCTCCAGATTTGTCAGAAGATCCACGAAGATCATGCCGCTCTCCATATTGCACTGTCCGAGTTTGAGACGCTCCACATGATGATTCTTCGCCGATACCACCATATCGTCGATCACTTCCTCCAGCGGCTCGATCTTTTTTGCGAGGTTATAATGGTAGCTGTCAAAAGCCTCTACGGTCATCTTCGTGATGTTCATGACAGCCTCTTTGATGATATCCATTTCGGCTTTGGCATCCGGAGAAAGTTGAATCTTATCCACAGCGACAGATTGCGCCGCTTCCATGATATTGACCGCATGGTCACCGATCCGTTCAAAGTTCGTATTTGCCTGCATTAAGATATTGATGCTCTGGTTGTCGTTATCGGTTTCAACATATTTCGAAAGATTCACCAAATAGCCGTCCATCGCGTCGGTGAACTGGTCTAACTGATCCTCGTTTTCGTTGATGACATCGACGCGCTTGACATCGTAGTTTTGCAGCAGCTGATAGCTGCGTCTGATATTCTTCAAAGCCACCTCACCCATGCGCGCAATCGCGTGATTACATTCGCTGAGCGCCATCGCCGGCACCTCAAAGAGTTTGACATCCGGTACCATCAGGTTTGCCTTATCCTCCGCGTCACGAGCATCCGGTTTAACGATCACAATGGACAGCTTGACCAAAAATCCCGCGAACGGAATCAACGCAATCGCCGTCACCAGATTGAATAAGGTCTGGAAGTTCGCGATGCTGCCGCTGTTTGCCACGCTTTCCCACAGATTCGGAAATCCGCCCATAGATTTTATGATGGTCATGACGATCATAAACAGAATGGTACCGATCACGTTAAACGCGATGTGCACGATTCCGACACGCTTGGCGTCCTTGGAAGAACCAATGGAACAAACCAGCGCGGTGGTCACGCAGGTGCCGAGGTTGATACCCATGATCAACGGATACACCAGATTGAAAGTCATCGCGCCCGTTACCGAAAGCGCCTGAATCATACCGACCATGGCCGAAGAACTCTGTACGATGACGGTCATCACAAGTCCGAGCAGGATCGCAATGAGCGGATAATTGCTGAAACGCTGCATCAGGTCCAAAAAAGCCTGTGATTCCGAAAGCGGCGTAACAGCTGCTGTCATGTTCAAAAGACCGCTGAACAGGATGCCGAAGCCTGCAAAAATTTCGCCGGTCGCCATGCTCTTATTGCCCTTTACGAACATAATCAGCACAACACCGACAATCAGCGCCAAAGGCGCCAGCGTGGAAGGTTTAAAAAAATCCATAAGCAGACTGCCGCCGGATTCAATATCCATCAAACGAATAATCTGTGCCGTTACCGTAGTGCCGATGTTCGCGCCCATCACGATACTGACCGCTTGCTTTAAATCTAAAATATTAGCACTGATCAAGCCGACCGTCAATACAATGGTCGCGGTCGAGCTTTGAATGACCGCTGTAACCAGCATACCTGTAATGACACCCAATATCAGATTTTGGGTCGCCTTGCCGAGTACCTGCTTGAGCGCGGAGCCGGAAGCATTTTTGAGTCCGTCTCCCATGACCTCCATGCCGTATAAGAACATCGCCAGTCCGCCGAGCAGGGTAATCACCGAGAAAATATCCATATCGCAAATTCCTTTCTGCATCTAAACAAAATCACTTCTGCCTGTTAGTTTTGATTTTCCAGCACGCGTCCTACCAGACTGAAGGTGTTCGCGTCCGTAATCTCCACAGCAACAATCTGTCCGATCATTTCCGGACGGCCTTCAAAATTGACCAGCTTGAAGGTTTCCGTTCGGCCGCCGTAGGTCTTGGAATTCGTTTTGGACGGCCCATCGACCAGCACTTTTTCGACACGGCCGACATAGGCCGCGTTTTTCTCCGCGGAGATGCGGTTGATCACATCGACGAGGCGGTTAAAGCGTTCGTGTTTGACCTCCTCCGGTATCTGATCCTCAAACTTTTCGGCCGGCGTTCCTTTGCGAACGGAGTACAGGAAGGTGAACGCGGAGTCATAGCGCACTTCCTCGCAGAGCGATAAAGTCTCCTCAAATTCCGCTTCTGTTTCTCCCGGAAATCCTACGATAATGTCGGTTGATATCGCCATATCCGGATCAACGGCGCGCAGCTTCTCCACCTTTTGCAGATAAGCTTCTCTGGTATAATGCCGGTTCATTTCCCTGAGCACCTTGCTGGAGCCCGCTTGCACCGGAAGATGAATATAGTGACAAAGCTTTTCGCAGGTGCCGTAGGCCGCGATCAGCTTATCCGAAATATCCTTTGGATGGCTGGTCATAAAGCGAATGCGCGCGAGTCCCTCAATCTCATTGATCCGCGCGATCAAATCCGCAAAGTCCGTCTGCGTGCCGTCTGCGCTGATGCCGCGATAAGAATTAACATTCTGTCCAAGCAGCATGACTTCCCTGACGCCGTCGTTGACAAGGTTTTTGATTTCTGCCACAATATCCTCCGGCTTCCGGCTGCGTTCCCGCCCTCTCGTATATGGCACAATGCAGTAAGTACAGAAGTTATTGCAGCCGTACATGATATTGACAAACGCTTTGTGACGATAAAGTCGTTTGGCTGGCAGTCCCTCCACGATCTCGCCGCCGTCCTGCCATACAGAAAGCTGCTTTTGTTTTTCCTGATAAAGCTTGTCCAAAAGCTCCGGCAGCTGATGCAGGTTATTGGTGCCAAAGATCACGTCAACCCAGGGATATTTTGCCTTGATGGTATCGATGATGTGCTGCTGCTGCATCATACAGCCGCAGACACAAACCGTAAAATTATCGCCCAGTTCTGTTTTTTTCTTTTTGAGCTGTCCGAGCGTGCCAAAAAAACGCTTATCCGCGTTTTCCCGAATGCTGCAGGTGTTAAAGATTACAAGGTTCGCGTCCTTTCGCTCCGCCGCCGGCTGATAGCCCTTTTCCAGCAGCATGCCCGCCAGGGTTTCCGAGTCATGCTCGTTCATTTGGCAGCCAAACGTTGTAATGTGGAATGTTTTGTTTTCTGTCAATGTTATTCTCCCAAATTGTTTTATGGATTCTTTTGCTGTTTACAAAATGATATTTTCTTTTTTGCGTTCTCTGCCCATCAGCAGTTTGACCGCGTCCATCGCGTTGACACTGCCTTGAATCATGTGGTAAATGCAGTGGGTAATCGGCATTTCTACCTGACATTTTTCCGAAAGCGCCGCGGCCGCTTCCGCGGTCGAAAGCCCTTCGACAACCATACCGACCTCCGCGACCGCCTCCGGTACAGATTTTCCCTGTCCGATCAAGATGCCGCATCTTCTGTTTCGAGAATGCATGCTGGTGCAGGTTACGATCAAATCGCCGATACCCGCCAGTCCGGCGAAGGTTTCGGCACGCGCGCCCAACGCGAGTCCCAGCCGCGTCATTTCTGTAATCCCACGGGTCATCATCGCGGCCTTCGCGTTGTCACCAAACCGCAGTCCATCTGAGATGCCGGCGCCCAGCGCGATAATATTTTTAAGTGCGCCGCCCAGTTCCACACCGATCAGATCTTCATTTGTATAAACGCGGAAACGTTCCGTACTGAATACATCTTGGACTGCTATTGCCAGGTCCGCATCTTCACTTGCGGTCACAACTGTGGTCGGCAGCGCTCTTGCCACTTCCTCCGCGTGGGAAGGACCGGAAAGCGCCGCGTATCTGACTTCCGGCAGGATTTGACGCGCCACCTCCGACAAGCGCAGCAAGCTGCCTTTTTCGATGCCCTTCGCGACGTTCACAATCGGTGTCCGCGCGTCCATACAGGCTGAAACCTGCGTAAACACGCCCCGAAAAGTCTGTGCCGGTACGGCCATCAGGAGCAAATCCTTGTCTGTGACCGCTTCTTGAAGATCATCTGTAAGGTCTAAGGTCTCCGGCAGCGGAATTTCCGGCAGATAGCGCGGATTTTGTCGAGTCCGCCGCATTTCTTCGATCTGCTCCGTTCTGCGCGCCCACAGTGTGACCTCGTGCCCCTTTTGGGTCAGCGTCATGGCTAAGGCCGTACCAAAGCTTCCGGCGCCGATGACGCCGATTTTTTTTATTTCATCCATTATTCTTCTCCGTTTCCCCGAATGGATTTCATCTATTTTTTATCTTCTTTGCTCTTAAAAATTCCCATCGGCGGTTCTTCTCCCCGCAGCAGTCTGCCGATATTGGCTCTGTGCTTGATCAAAATGATCAGCGCCATCAGCGAGCCTTCATAGAGAAATTCCGGCTCTAAATAATAACAGACGAGCGGGAAAGTAATCGCGCCAAGTATCGAGCCAACCGACATGCGTTTACTGATGAAGAGGCCGGCCGCAACGATGGCCAGTGCCGTAAGCCCCAGCATCCAGTTGATCGCCAACAGCGCGCCGAACGCGGTCGCGACGCCCTTTCCTCCCTTGAAGCGATAAAAGCAAGGCCAAATATGTCCGCAAAAAACCGCCACAGCACAGACCGCGCCGATCTCATAGCCAAAGAGCATGCCCAGGCGCACCGCCAAAAATCCCTTGGCAATATCTATCACCAAGGTAATGAAAGCCGCTTTCTTGCCGAGCACCCGCAGAACATTCGTGGTACCCGCGTTGCCGCTGCCCTCTTTTTTGATATCTACGCCGCTGAGCTTTCCTAAGATGATCGCCGGCGAGATGTTTCCGATGAGATATGCCGCGAGGATCGCGAGCACATCATATAAATTCCATTGCATATTACTCTACAGACTCTCCCTTTTCTCTGAATACGAATTTGATGGAGGTTCCCTCAAAACCGAAGCCCTCTCTGATCTTGTTTTCCAAATATCGCGCGTAGGAAAAATGCATCAGGTCTCTGCGGTTGATCTGGAAGCTGAACAACGGCGGCTTGACACCGACCTGCGTGACGTAATAAATCTTCAGTCGTCTACCCTTGTCCGACGGCGGCTGTTTCATCAGAATCGCGTCCTGAATCAAGCTGTTGAGCTGTCCGGTCGGCACACGCAGCGCGCGCTTCTCAGATACGTATTCGGCCATCTCGATAACCTGATTGATTCTCTGTTTGTCCTTTACAGAAATAAAGATGACAGGCGCATAGGACATGAACTGCATATCTGCCTCGATCAATCGTCTGAAGTCGCGCATAGTATTGGTTTCCTTCTGAATCAGATCCCACTTGTTGACCACGACCACAATGCCCTTGCCCGCTTCGTGAGCCACACCCGCGATCTTCTTATCCTGGTCCGTCAGTCCCTCCGCTGCGTCGATCATCATCAGGCAGACATCGCAGCGCTCGATGGCGGCGACCGCCCGAATCACGCTGTAACGCTCAATATCTTCGTTGACCTTTGATTTACGACGAATCCCCGCGGTGTCGATCAGCATATATTTTTTCCCGTTTTTCTCAAATGGTGTATCGATGGAATCTCTGGTCGTTCCCGCGATAGGAGAAACGATGACCCTGTTTTCGCCGAGCAGACAGTTGATCAGCGATGACTTGCCGACGTTCGGCTTGCCGATGACTGCGATCTTCGTCACATCCCCGTCATCGTCATACCGTTCATCCGGAAAACTCGCCACGATTTCATCCAGCACATCGCCGAAATTCAGCATATTCACCGCTGAAATCGGGATCGGTTCTCCCAGTCCCAACTCATAAAAATCATAAAAATCGTCCGGCAGCTTCCACGGGGCGTCGATCTTATTAACGACTAGAATCACCTTCTTGCCGGTACGCATCAACATGCCGGCAACTTCTCTGTCCGCGTGGGTCAGACCATCTTTGCCGTCAACGATAAAAAGAATGACGTCGGCCATATCCATCGCGATCTGCGCCTGCTCACGCATCTGCGACAGAATCACGTCGGAGCTGGACGGCTCAATGCCGCCGGTATCAATCAGCGCGAAATGCACGCCGTTCCATTCTGCCTCTGCGTAGATCCTGTCACGGGTTACGCCGGGGGTATCTTCTACGATGGAAATCCTTTTGCCGACGATTTTATTGAAGAACGTAGATTTGCCGACATTGGGGCGGCCTACGATCGCTACAATCGGTTTACTCATTGAAAATTCCTCCTATAAACTGCTCAGGATCAAATTCCGCGAGATCTTCGATGCCTTCGCCGATGCCGATAAACTTGATCGGCATATCGAACTCATCCGCGATGGTTACCGCGATACCACCCTTGGCGGTGCCGTCGAGCTTCGTCAGAACAATTCCTGTGATATCCGCGACCTGTCCGAACTCCTGTGCCTGTGATACCGCGTTCTTACCGGTAGTCGCGTCCAACACCAACAGAGTTTCACGTTTCGCCTGGGGATATTCTCTGGATATGACTTTATTCATCTTTTCCAGCTCATTCATCAGATTCTTTTTGTTTTGCAGCCGGCCCGCGGTGTCGCAGATCAGCACATCGATGTTCTTTGCCTTCGCCGACTGAATCGCGTCATAGATGACCGCGGATGGGTCCGCGCCTTCCTGATGCCTGATGACATTGACGCCGTTGCGTTCTCCCCAGACCACGAGCTGTTCTGCCGCGGCAGCCCGGAACGTATCCGCTGCCGCAAGCATGACCGTTTTCCCTTCTTTTTTGAGCTTATGCGCCAGTTTGCCGATCGAGGTCGTCTTACCGCCGCCATTGATACCGATCATCAAAATGACCAGCGGCGTTTCCGCGCAGAGCTTCTGCGCCTCCCCCTTATCCACAACCTTTGTCATGATGCGCTGCAATGCCAGCGTGACATCTTCACTGCGCGAAATATGCTCTTTTTTAACTGCTTCTCTGAGCTGCTCCATAATCTTCAGCGTGGTGTCCATCCCGATATCGGAGGTAATCAGGACTTCCTCCAGCTCATCCATCATGTCCTCATCGACTTGTCCGCGCAGCATAATCGTGTCAGTAATTCTCTCGGAAAGCCTGCCGAAAAAGGATTTTTTTTCTTTTAATAATGACATCTCGTCCCCCTCTGTCTATAAGTCAAAATCATCGCCCAGACGCAGAGAAATAACCTTGGAAATTCCCTGCTCCGGCATGGTTACGCCATACAAAACATCTGCATGCTCCATCGTGGCTTTTTGGTGCGTGACGACGGCGAATTGTATTTCGTGGAAGTTTTTGAGATAGTTCGCGAAACGGTCGATATTTGCGTCGTCGAGTGCCGCCTCCACCTCGTCGAGAATGCAAAAAGGTGTCGGCTTTGTCTTGAGTACCGCGAACATCAGCGCGATCGCCGTCATCGTTTTTTCACCGCCGGACATCAGATTGATGTTCTGCAGTTTTTTGCCCGGCGGCTGCGCGATAATTTCAATTCCCGCCTCCAGCGGGTGATTCTCATCATCAAGACGCAGTTCCGCCTGACCGCCGCCGAACAGTTCTTTAAAGATTTCTTCAAAGTGAATCACAACTTGATCGAAATTCTCCTTGAACTTCGTCCGTATCGTGCGGTCCATATCTCCGATAATTGTCTGCAGCTCCTGCATCGCCTCTAAAATATCCGCCCTCTGTTCCGTCAAGAAGCCGTAACGCTCACTAACCTGTTCGTATTCCTTGATCGCGCCGACATTGACATCACCAAGCTCTCGTATCCGATTTTTGATTTCTCGGCTCTCCTTCGTCGCCGTACTCATAACGAACTCTTCTTTTTTGAAGGTCATCGCCTGCGCGTAAGAAATTTCAAACTCATCCCAGAGCTTTTCTTTTAGGGTGTCCAATTGCGTCTCATTTTTTGCGAGACGAATCTCCTGTTGATATTTTTGATCCTGATAAGCGCGCAAGGTTTCACCCAAAGCTGCCTGCTCGTCCGTTTTCGCGTTCAAAGCCGCCGTCAGGCTTGCTCTCTCCGTATTGAGACGAGCAATATAATCCTCCAGCTCTGCCTTCTCGCTGCTGCATTTTTGGAAAAGTTCTTCGCTGTTGTCTGCGCTGAACAGAATTTCATGCTTCTCCTTATCCATATCCGCAAGCCGCGTTTCCCGTTCGGCGATCTGCCCGCGCAATTCTTCCGCCGCGGCGCATACTCTGCGCAAAAGCTCTTCACTCGCACTGAACTGATTTTCTTGATCTTGCTTGGCAATCCTGGCTTTTGTGATTTCCTCGCTTGCCTCCGCCGCCTCCGTTTTTAAAAGCTCCAACGCCTGCATTGTCTGTGTAAGCTGCGTTTCCGCCTCACGATGACCGGCTTCGGAACGCTCGATCTCCCGCAGAAGCTCATCGAGCATCTTCTCCATATCGGCAGAATCATGTTCGATAGACAAAATCTCCTTCTCACGCTTCGTGCCGGCCTGCTCGACATCACGAAAATTTTGCCGCTGCGCCGCAATCTTCGCCTGGAGCGCGGAGATTTCGAGTTCCTTTTGTCTGCGTTCCTCTTCCATCTTCTGAAGTTGATCGGAAATTTCCTCCTGACGGGCTTGGCGCTCCTGATTTTGACGCATGCCTTTTTGATATGCCTGCTGCAGCGTTTCGACCTGTTCCGCAAGCGCGGCGATTTCGCTCTTTCTGGCGAGCAGGTTGGCAGACGCGTTCTTATATCTGCCTCCGGTGATGGCACCGCCCGCGTTGATGATTTCGCCGTCCAGCGTGACAAAACGAATCCCGTTTCCGGCTATCTTTGACAGCGCGATCGCGCTGTCCATATTGTCTACAACAGCGACTCTGCCCAAAAGATAGTTGAATATACCCTGATACTGCGGCGCAAACTCCGCGAGCTCCGCGCCGATGCCCAAATAGCCCGCGTGTTGTCTGACTTGCCCAGGAACAGTAACACCGCCGCCTTTGACGGATTCCATCGGCAGGAAAGTCAGACGTCCCGCCTTGTTCGCTTTGAGGCTTCGAATGGCCTCTTTTGCGTGTCCGTCCTTTTGACATACAATATTCTGCATGGCGCCGCCCAGCGCGGTCTCCAGCGCTGTTTCATAGCCTGCCGGCGCTTTCATCAGATCACCGACAACGCCCTCAATTCCGGGCATTCCTGCCTTCATGACAAAGCGAACGGCTCCGTTATAGCCCTCATAGTTATGTTCCATCTCCTCGATGGTTTTTTTACGCGCGGCGAGCTGGCTCACTCGAATGCGCGTATCATCCAGTTTCTTTGCTTCCTCAGAAATCACCCGCATTAAATCCGCGCGTTCCTGTTTCAGCTGTTCCATCGCAGAGGCGATACGCTGCGCGTGCGCGGCGGCTGCCTCCTGCTCCGCCAGATCCTTCTTCTGATCTGCCTCAAAAGCGCGCGTGCTTTGTTCCTGCTCCGCGCCTTCCGCAAGCAGTTGTTCCTTTCGTTTTTGCAGGGAGGTTCGATAGCTTTCCATGCTTGCGGCTTCACTTCGCTTCGAAACCGCGCGGCTGTGCAGAGAAAACATCTCGTTGCGTTGTTCTTCCACTTGCTCCGATTGCGCGAGCACTCGCGCGGTAATTTCATTGTAGCCCTGAATCTTTTCTTGTAACCGCTGCTCCTCATTGGTAAGCCGTACGCGTATTTCTTCCTGTTTTTGGGAAAGCGTTTCCCCGTTTTCCTGCTCTGTTTCCAGTTTCGATTCTAATTCCGCGATTTCCCCGTTGATTCGCGCCGCGTCACGCTCCATCGCGCGCAAGCGTTCACCGTCCAGCTGGCTTTTGTTGGTGATTTGGTTTAATTCATCAATTTTCGCAATCAGCGCACTGTTCGACTCGTTTCCGAGCTGCTCCAAACGTTCGTTTTTTTGACGTTCTTCGCTGATTTCACCGTCCAGGGTCTGCTTACGTGTTCCGAGCTTTTCTATCGATGCGGTCAGCTCCCGCGCATCACCGCGAATGCTATCGTTGGCCGTTTCCAGTTTTTCAATATTCTTTAGGGTAATATTGATTTCCAAATCCTGATAGCGCTCCCGCAGTTCCAAATACTCCTTGGCTTTGGCGCTGTCCTCGCGCAGTCCGTCGATGCGCCCCTCGATTTCACTGACGATATCGCTGACACGTTCCAGGTTCGCGTTGGAAGCCTCCAGCTTACGCTCTGCCTCGGCTTTTTTGCTCTTGTACATCACAACGCCGGCAGCTTCTTCAAAAATTTCCCGTCTGCTCTCTGGCTTATTGCTGACAATATCCGCGATCTTGCCCTGTCCGATGATGGAATAGCCATCGACACCGATACCGGTGTCCATGATCAATTCCTTAATATCGCGCAATCTGCACTGGTTGTTGTTGATCAAATATTCGCTTTCACCGGAGCGGTACATCCGCCTCGTAATGGCGACCTCGTTGTAGTCAATGTCCAAAATTCCGGTAGAATTGTCTATGACCAGCGTTACCTCTGCCATTCCGCGGGATTTACGGCTCGCTGTGCCCGCGAAGATGACCTCCTCCATCTTGCCGCCGCGCAGCATCTTGGGGCTCTGCTCTCCGAGTACCCAGCGGATCGCGTCACTGATGTTGCTCTTGCCGCTGCCGTTAGGACCGACAATACAGGTGACACCCTCATGAAAATCAATCACGACCGGCTCCGCGAACGATTTAAATCCATGCATTTCTATGCGTTTAAAATACATCTTGCTTTATTTTCTCCTCTCGAGCATTTCCAGAGTCTGCTTCGCCGCGTTCTGTTCTGCTTCCTTCTTGCTTTTGCCGATACCTTTTCCCATGATCTCTCCGTTGCAGGAAAGATGCACAAAAAAGGTCTTGTCATGTGCGGGGCCTTCCTCTCGATCCGTCTCATAAGCGATCGTTACAGGCTTGCCTTTGCCTTGCAGGATTTCCTGCACCTCAGATTTGTAATCCGAAAACAGTTTCCCGTCAATGGCTTGGTCAATCATCCTGGAAAACGATTTTTTTACAAAGTTCTGCATCGACTGATACCCGCCATCCAGATAAATCGCGCCAATCACCGCTTCCATACTGTCGGCCAAAATTGAATCCTTGTGTCTGCCGCCGCCGGTATCCTCGCCATGTCCCAAATTGAGATAGCTGCCCAGCTCATAGTCGCGCGCGACCTGCGCCAACGCGCTTTCACAAACAATCAAAGCTCTGGTTTTCGTCAGTTTCCCTTCTGTCACATGTTTCAGCCGTTCATACAGTTCCACGCTGATAACCGCGTCAAAAAAAGCGTCTCCGAGGAATTCCAGCCGTTCGTTATCCTGATGCTTGGTGTTTTTTTCTCTGTTAAAAGAGCTGTGCGTGAGCGCCGTCTCTAGATAATTTCTGTTTTGGAATTGATATCCAATTTTTTGTTCGAATTCTTTAATCTTCACTTAACGTGTTCTCCTCAATTTCCAAAACCGATTGCTCGATGGTCGCGACAACGTTTTCCGTTACATACGGAATTCCCTTGAGAATGGTATTCTTTACGGCGTTTGCGCTGGAAGAACCGTGCATTTTGACAATCGGGCCTTTGATTCCCAGAATTGGCGCGCCGCCGTACTCCGAATAGTCGAATTCTTTTTTTAGTCCGCCGATCTTGTCAATCAGAAGTGCCGCGCCCATCTTGGCCTTGATGCCTTCGGTGAACTTGCGCTTGATGACCTGCAGGATATTCCATGCCAGACCTTCGGTCAGCTTCAAAATGACATTGCCGGTAAACCCGTCCGTTACGATGACGTCACAGGCTCCTTTCGGCACTTCCCGTGCCTCGACATTGCCGACAAAGTTCAATTTGCTTTCCGAAAGCATCTCGTAGGTGACTTTAACCAAGGCGGAGCCTTTCTTCGCCTCTTCACCGACATTGACAAGTCCGACTCTTGGACTTCTTCTGCCAATGACCTTTTCCATATAGATGCTGCCCATCACCGCGAATTCAAGGAGATTGGCAGGTTTACATTCCGTATTGGCTCCGGCATCGACTAAAAGCGACGCCTGCCCGCCAATGATTGGATAGATGGATGCCAGCGCCGGACGATCTACACCGCGGATTCTGCCGAGAATAAACAAACCACCGCACAGCAGCGCGCCTGTGCTGCCCGCGGAGATGAAGATATCGCCTTCCCCATCCTTGACCATGTTGATACCGCGCACGATGGACGAGTCCTTTTTGGTGCGCACCGCGCGCACCGGCGCCTCATCGTTGGTAATGACTTCCCGCGCGTCAGCAACGGAGAGTCGGCTGCGGTCATATTTATGTTTTTTTAATTCCGCCTCGATCAGCTCCTGCTGACCGACAATCACAATTTCGTGCTCCATTTCTTTCATGGCGAGAATCGCGCCTTCAACCACACTGGCTGGCGCGTGATCTCCACCCATACCGTCTAAAATTATTCTCATATCGCTTTCCTCCTGTTTTAAAAAGGCTGCAAAATTGTATGTTCCTTCACTTTTGTGTTTCGCTGTCTTTGTCGCTTTCGCGTCCCAAACGATGCTTCGACCGCTCGGTGGCAGTCTGTATATACTCATACATATTAAACTATATCACAAATCACAAAAAAAGCCAAGAAAATCTGAAGTCTTCCAAGCAAAAAAGCTTCTTGAGAATGATGCTGCAATCATTCCCAAGAAGCTTGATTTAATTTTTATCGTCTTTTTTAATTTGGGTCTCCAGCTGCTTCTCAAGCGCTGACTGTCTGGCAAGAATGGCATTCACCTTATCGTAAATATCTTCGATCATAATCTCTGTTTTTAAGTTGACCTTATAATCGTTTTCCGCTCTGTGGCGGTCTTTTTCCTCTTGACGGTTCTGGCTCATCATAATGAGCGGAGCTTGGATTGCCGCTACACAGGACAGAACGAGGTTCAGTAAGATGAATGGATATGGGTCAAATGAGCTGGATGCCAGCATGACATTGATAACCATCCATAGAACAAGCACACCTGTAAAGGAAAAAATAAATGCCCAGCTGCCGGCAAATTTCGCGATGGTATCGGCAGCTCGCTGCCCTAATGTATATTTATCCTTTCCGCTTTCAGGTTTGACTGAAATCTGGCTGTCGGCCAGCAGATTCAGCACTTCTTCATCTGTCATATCGTGGCGAATTTCCTTGAGAACCTCTTTTAATAATTTTCTGTTTTCTTTCATGGTCGTGCATCCTCTTTTGCTTTGTTTTGTGAAACGCAAAAAAATCATCTCATTCTTTCGTTTGCTCTTATTATACCCTCTGCCTCTTTTCGTTTCAAGTATGCAAACGCATACGTGCTTCATAAACTTTGAAATTTAGGAAACACCTCTCAGCAGAGAGCCTTATTGCGGTTTTCTCACAAAAATCGTAAAAAAGTGAATGCATGATTATACCATCAACCTTGCTGCATGGATTCCAAAATCGCATCAGCCAGCGCTTCGACCTCACCGGCCTTATCCGCAGACAGCGCGGAAGCCATCGACAGGCGTTCAGTAAGGACAGTCATGCGCTTGAGCTGTCCGTCCAGAAATTCCTGCATCAGATCGCCGGATTTTACCGCCCAGGAGCCGTTCTCGATCAGCGCGAAAGTACGATTCTGCACATTTAACGCTTTCAGATCCATCAGATAGTCGTGAATCGCCGGATAGATTCCCAGGTTATAGGTGACAGATGCCAAGACCACATGACTGTATTTGAAGGTCTCCGAAATCAGTTGGGATTTGTGGGTTGAGGAAACATCATAAACTGCCACACGGTTCATGCCTTTATCGCAAAGCTTCGCCGACAAAGCCTGTGCCGCGGCCTCCGTGTTCCCGTACATCGACGCGTAGATGATCAGCACGCCCTCCGTTTCAGGCTCATAGCGGCTCCACAGGTCATATTTTTGAATAAAATACGCCAGATCATCACGCCAAACCGGACCGTGAAGCGGACAGATATAGCGGATCTGGTCCAAAATGCCTGCTGCCTTGCCGAGCAGAACTTGAATGTGCGGACCGTATTTCCCTACGATATTGGTCAGATAGCGTCTCGCGTCATCAAGCCAGTCGCGGTCAAAATCCACCTCATCCGCGAACAGTTTGCCGTCCAGCGCGCCGAAGGTTCCGAACGCGTCAGCCGAAAACAGGACGCCATCCGTGAGATCGAAACTGACCATCGCCTCCGGCCAGTGGATCATTGGCGCGAAAACAAAGGTGATGGTATGTCTGCCGAAGCAAAGCGTATCGCCTTCCTTGACTTCCACGCAGGTATGCGCGTCGACAGCGAAGCCGAACTGGCGCATCATCAGAAAAGCTTTTTCATTGCTGACGATCGTGACCTCCGGATAGCGCAAAAGCACTTCCTCGATGCAAGCCGCGTGATCCGGCTCCAGATGGTTGACGACCAGATAATCCAGCGGACGTCCATGCAGCACATATTCTAAGTTTTCCAGAAACTGTCTGCATGCGGACCAGTCAACCGTATCAAAGAGCACGGTCTTTTCGTCGAGCAGACAATACGCGTTGTAGCTGACTCCTCTCGGAATCGGGAAGCAGTTTTCAAACAAAGTCAAGCGGTGGTCGTTCGCGCCGACCCAATATAAGTCCTCCGTTACTTTTCGTACACAATACATGATTCTTTTCTCCTTTCTCGATTCCGTTTTTTATGCTTTGATGAACTGCTCTTTGTCCTCGCCGCATTCCGGACACACCCAATCCTCCGGCAGTTGTTCAAAGAGGGTTTCCGGTGGGATCTCGGCTGCTTCGTCACCCTGCGCCGGATCATATTCATAGCCGCAGCCGCTGCAGATGTAGGTCGCACCGATCGGTTCCGGCTTCGGTGGCTGCGGACGCTTCATCTTGACCATCGGAGGTGCCGGTTCTTTTGGTTCTGTTCCCAAGGCCTCTGTGAGCAGCGGAAGAACCTCCATGAGATTGCCGACAATACCGTAATCGCAATTTTTAAAAATCGGCGCGTTGCCGTTCTGATTGATTGCGACGATTGTGGACGCGTCTTTGATGCCCTTGAGGTGCTGCGCCGCCCCGGAAATTCCGCAGGCAATATATAAATTACCTCTGAATTTCTGACCGGACATACCCACATACCGGTTCAGAGGAAGATATTTGAGCGTTTCCGCGACCGGTCTGGAAGATCCGATAGCCGCGCCGGCAGCTTGGGCAAGCGCTTCGATCAGCTTCATATTTTCCTTTTTGCCGATGCCTTTCCCTGCGGAGACTACCCGCTCAGCCTGCGAGATCGGCGTGTCCGCCGGAATCCCTACGCTAAAGTCATAGCCGTCTTTTTTGAGTGCCGCGACCAATGCTTCCACCTGCTCCTTCGCGTCACCATCTGCAAAAATCATCTTCTTGCGGATGCCTGTGATCGGCGCTGGTTTTTTCGCTGCCGAACGGCTCTCTCCACTGCGCTCGCGCGTGATTTTTCCAAGGAGATGCGATGCGATGACCACGCGCTGAATCTCGTTGGTTCCCTCATAGATCGTCGTGATTTTTGCGTCGCGGTACGCCCGTTCGACCTCCATTCCCTTGAGAAATCCCGATCCGCCGAAAATCTGCAGGGCATCGTTAGTCACCTCCAGCGCGATATCCGACGCGTACATTTTGGCCATCGCGGATTCCATCCCGTAAGGTTGATGCTGTTCCTTCAGTTCTGCCGCCGAATAAATCAAATATCGCGCGCAGCGCAGTTTTGTCGCCATATCTGCCAGTTTAAAGGAAATGATCTGCTGCGCGCCGATCGGTTTGCCGAACTGTACGCGCTCTTTCGCGTAGGCAAGGGCGTGTTCAAATGCGCCCTGCGCGATGCCGAGAGCTTGTGCTGCGATGCCGATACGGCCGCCGTCCAGTGTCGCCATAGCGATTTTGAAGCCCTCTCCTTCTTTGCCGAGCATATTTTCCTTCTGGACACGGACATTATTGAAAATCAACTCCGCGGTAGCGGAAGAGCGAATGCCCATTTTATCGTAATGATCACCAAAAGTGAATCCTTTCCATCCTTTTTCAACAATGAACGCCGAAATTCCTCTGGTTCCGATATCCGGTGTCGTCACCGCGAAAACGACATAAGTATCCGCTTTCGGCGCATTGGTGATAAAAATTTTACCGCCGTTGAGCAGCCAGTGGTCTCCTTTGTCGATCGCTGTCGTTTCCGTCCCGCCGGCATCTGATCCGGCATTCGGCTCGGTCAGTCCGAATGCGCCGATTTTTTCTCCTTTTGCCAGCGGCACGAGGTATTTACGTTTCTGTTCTTCTGTTCCGAACGCAAAGATCGGCCAGGAGCCAAGTGAAACATGCGCCGACAGGATGACACCCGCGCCGCCGTCAACACGGGCAAGTTCCTCTACCGCAATCGCGTAACTCATGACGTCAAGCCCAGCGCCGCCATACTCGGCCGGATACGGAAGTCCCATCCACCCGCGCTCACCCAGTTTACGGATCGCCTCCTCCGGGAATTCATTGTTCTGATCCATCAAGAAAGCCTGCGGTCTGATTTCTTCCTCCGCGAATTGGCGGATCTGCGCCCGCAGTGCTTCCTGTCCTCTGGTTGTCTGAAATAGCATAAGCGTTCCTCCTTTTCTTCGTGTTTCCCTTATTTTACCCTTTTTTTACGTGAAAAGAACAAACCAGGGACGAAATGACAATTTGTGGGCTGGATGTCGTTTGTGGTGAAGACGTGCGGATTTGGAATCAAATCTGGCTGCGATCGTTTTCTCCACCTCGGCAGCGATTTCTCCCATTCTTGTAGGCTGCTTATCTGCATTTATTTCCTCCGCAAAATAGATTTTTTCCTTTTTGTGCTGCGTCAGTGTGTAATTTCCATTATTTTTACTAAATTGTGTTTTTTTAGAAGTTATATAAAAGGAGATGCCGACTGCTGCAAAAGCATGCACCGCAAAGCATTCGAGCAGGGGCCGCCGGTCGGCCCCTGCTCGAATTTGAAAATAAAAGATCTTGATCCGTCTTACGCTGCGGGCGGCTGGTTTTGGACCGCATCCACGAAAAGCAGCGTCAAGCCGATGTAAGCGATGCAAAGAAGCGCAAACAGGGACAGAACCGTGATGCAGACGATCCGCAGCGTCGGTTTCGCACGCAGGTATCGCGTGCTCAGCCAGATGCCCGCGGCTGCCAATAGCAGCAGTAAACCTGAGGTTCCCAGTGTCATGCGTCGTTCTCCTTTTTATAGAGCGTTTCCTCTACACGAAGCTCATCGATGATGTCGGTGAACCACCGGAGTTCACGCAGGAATTTTTGGCGCAGCTCATCCACCTTTGCCGCGCTCTTGCCCAATTCGAAGAAGTCCTTTCCGGTCTGGACCGCAATATGCAGCTTGCCGCCGCGCAGGAACGACAGATAGACATCGCCGCCGCTCTTGCCGGCCATGCTGAGGATATACTCCATCATGTGCGGTGTAAGGATGTAATAGGCTTCCTCCGCATTTTCAGCAGTAACGAGGAAACGATCGTTAAACGCGGCGTTCTCCATCTCCACACTGTTGTTTTTGTGCTGTTTGCGCAATTTCCGCCCACCCTCGGAAAGATGGACCTCTCCGACGAGTTCCTTGCCGAAATCGCACACAAGCCATTGTCCCTGGAATACCTTTTCTTCTGTCTGCTTCCACTGTTCAAGTTCTTCGTCATAATAATCAGTCACATGGATGAGCTCCACATCGCTCAGTTCCACGTTCAAGCCTTTGTAAGTACCTTTCACATAGTCGCTTCCGCGCATGCTCTCATGGGAAAACGGGAATACCATGCCCGCGCTTTCCAGCGTTTTATCACTGATACGGCCAAACGCGTTGTACTCGACATCATCAAATACTTCGCTCAGCACACTGCTGACGATATTTTCACTGAGCAGTTTTTTGATCTTCTCGGTATTTTTGGCGAGCTGATATCCGCCCACCAGCGCGAGGATCAGACAGATGATGGCGATTGGGATCAGCCCGATCGCAAACGTACAGATTGCCGCGAGAGCTCCGCCGTAGGTCACGATCTTGAAAACGGTCGCTTTGCTGCGGCTGCTGCTGAGCGCGGCCTCTAATTGTTCATTTGTCAAGTTCTGCTTTTCTTCCATAACGAAAATCCACCTTTCTTTCTACTTTTTTGATACGATCGTTTTTTCAGATCGGCATCTTCACATCTTCACGCTTTGCCTCATCCGCAGCGAAAAACTCTTTCGGCTGGCGATCGCCCGCCAGCACCTTGGCCGGGAACATGACGATCGCAGTGTTGTAAGCGGTAACACTGGTGTTGTACAGACGTCGTGCCGCCTGCAGATGTTCTTCTGCGTCGCGGATCCCCCGCTGCAGCTCCACAAAAACGTCGCTGGAACGCAGTTCCGGATAACCCTCTGCCACTGCAAAAAATCTGCCGCTGAGATTGTCCATCTGCTGCTGCGCCGTGTTCATTTCATCGACAGTCATACCGCGGCGCATTTCAATTACCTTTGCAAACAGTTCGTTTTCGTGTTTCATGTAACTTTTGGCGGTATCGAGCAGTTTGGTCAGCATATCGTAACGCTTGGTCAGCGCGACTTCCACGCCGGAGAGTCCTTCCTGCACGCGGATTTCTTTTTTCTTAAAGCCGTTGACTGTACTGATCCCCCAGATGACGATCAGAAGCACTGCAATCAAAAGGATAATAGCTATGATCATATTTTTGTTCCTCTCTTTCTCTGTAATATTCCTCTATCCCTTAAAAAGAGCTATATTTTCCAACAGGACATCAAGCGTCTCTCCCATTGCCTGCAGGGAATGAATATAACTGCTGCGGACCGCGTCAAGATCGCTCAGGTCCACATGACTGGCAACTGCGGCAAAGCCATAATCTGTTTCCAACGCAAGGGTGAAAACGTCCCGCTCCCATCGGAATCCCGACAGTTTTCCCTCTATGCTCTCTTCGAACTGTGTAAGAAATTCCATAAACTGCGGCGTAAGGAGATAAAACGCATCTGCCTCCGGCTCTGCCGCAATACAGAAGCGGCGGTCAAACGCTTCATTGTCCGTCAGGATTCCCCGCGGACTGATATCCGACCTTGCGTGGACGTTGATGGCCGACGGCGCCTGAATACGCGTTTCGCAGTGCAGGACAATTCCCTTGAAGACCATCTCCGTACAGGTTTCAAATCCCTCATTCGGCATGCCTCGCTGATAGACATGGTCCAGCCGCACGTTGGCCGCGGAAAAATGCGTGCCGCGGTGGCTTCCCTCATGGAAATTCTCAATCTCACATTCTTCCCACTGGCCGGTCAACAGATCCATCGATTCCAAAAGCGGCTGATCGATCCGCATTTTTTCCGTGTGCAGGTCGGGGCCGAATGCCTTTCGCAGCTCACTGGCGAAGAAGTCTCCCATTTGCTCCTGCATCAGGGCTTTGAGTTTTTTCTGGGCGCTGCCGCTTACAAAAATCGCGCAGCAGATACCGCCGCCAAACAGCACCGTGACCAGGATCACCTTGAGCGCAGTATCCTGCACCGCAAAGTAAGCGATCAAACCGCCCAGTACGCCGACCAAACCGACGCACAGCCAGGTGCGCGCCTGCTTCTGATAGGATCCGAGTTTCTTTGACAGCTGTACATCGGACATTTTTTCGCTGCGGCCCGTATCAAATTCTGTTTCTTTCTTTTTCATGTTTTCTTCCTCTCTATCGCCGCATCCTGAGGATCTACATGCTGTCCACCGGGCGCAGCGTACCATCGTTTACACGATCAACCAGGCTTCCGTCTGCTGCGCGCGCAAGCTGCAGCATGTCGCCGCTGCCGTCAAAGTGAAGTGTGATGCCGGCTGCATCCACCCACAGCGTACCGTACTCGTTGACATCCTCTTCGCTGTTGATGAATTCCCAAGTCGCATCTTCATGAATGCGAAGCCACAGGTTCCGATCAACATATTTCCAAAGGCCTACATAATCCTCCAGGTTCCCGGCGCTGATCGCCGCGTCGGAGAGATCTTCCCGAAAGACGTACTGCCCTGCCGGATCCAAAGTCCAGACAAGCTCTGTTTTGTCACCGTTTTCATGCGCGAAGCGGATCCGCACATCGCTTTCCCCGTCACCGTCCAGATCCTCAAAGGAGATATCGCTGAAGGTCTCCCTGGCATCCGGGATCGCCATCGGAAAATCCACACTGTCATACAGGACCTGCGTCGGCTCATCCCAAAAGAACGCCGCGCTTTCTTCATCCACGGCGACCAGTACATCCGTGTTTTCCCCGTCGCGGGTAATGGTACCGCTGCCGACTACAAGGCCGTAAGTCCGCCAGTCATCGCCGGCGATCACATCTTCGTCCTCGTTCTCCGGTCCGCTGCAGGCCGTCATGCCAAGGCACAGCAGCATGGCAAGGATCAAAAGTCCTGACTTTTTCGTTTTTTTCATACCGTTCTCCTCTCATCGGGCGGCGGTCCCGCTCCGCTTTCTCAGTTGCCCAACCGGCCTGCGGCATCCTCGCAGCGGTAAAAAGTACCGTCAAAATGACCGTCTTCGCTGTAACGTGTACCGAGGCCGTTTGTGATTGCAAAGCTGCCGCTGTCAGCCGCC